>OBJX01000012.1_pt1 | contig 286976 bp, 250 predicted proteins | sample 1481631 | NCBI WGS metagenome assembly OBJX01 (sample SAMN02364490, study PRJEB22542) | human gut metagenome | isolation source: fecal sample | host: premature infant | place: USA: Chicago, IL | collected 2012-01
AAAGCTACATATTCTTTTTTATTATCTTCATTTGAGATTGTCCAATCTTCTTTTGTTAAATATAAAAGAGGATTTTCTATGAAATCAATATTATAATTTTTATTCCTCATGTATTTATATACTTTTTCTGAGTCTGTAAAAATTTTCTTAAAGTGTCTAATGTTATCTATCATTTTATTTTTGTCTATTGTGTCAAATTGTAAATCTGTTATATACGCTATTTTTTTGTAATCATTTTTTACAAAATCTAGATAAAACTTTGAGTCATATGAATTAGAATCCCAAATGTCAGAACCCATAGTAACAAAAAAATCAAATTGATTATTTAAAGATCCCAGTTCTGTTTCTGTTTCAAATTCATCTGTAATTTTAAAAACACCATTAACAAAATGAGAAATATACATCTTTTTCTCTGTTTCGTATTTTGTGTCATTTTGTCCTTTTCTATTTAAAACTATATCAGCTATTTTTTTTAGAAAATATCTTTTATTTCTAAGTCTATCAATTAAAGCTTCTACAGGTTTTTCAAGTTCATTATAATTAATGAAATAAACATCATTTCCAATGTTTTTTAAGTATTTTGATAATGCATAACACTTATAAGCTGTTTCATCATTTTGTTTTTTATAAGAAACCATAATTGCTATTTTACTCATTATATGCCTCCTTTATTTATGTAGAATAAAATTTTCACTTATAGTATTGCATTATCTAAATATTCTTTAGAAAACTTTATTCTCTCATTTGAATATTTTAAACTTGTAATAAAATTCATATATTCATTAATACTAGTTTGAAAACTTACTATTTGTACTTTTCCATTTTCTTGATTCTCTAAAAAATTGTAGACCCTTGAATTCTGTGATTTTTTATCATCGTTTTTAAATCGCGCAAAAGGAATGCATTTTTTATTGAAAATAGAACAAAATACTAATCCATGAAATGAATCAGTACATACTAAATCCGCATTTTTTATATACGACAAGAATTCATCAACACCTAGATGGTTTAGAATTTCAATGTTCTTATAGGAATAATCTTTATTGGAATTTGGCAATAACAAAACTTTCTTGTTTAATTTCTTACCCATTCGTAAAACACCATCAATGTATTTTTTGTTATTACCTAAAAAATAACAAAAGATGTAATTTGAATTATCCACATCTAGCAAAAAGTTCTCATAGTCTCTGGATGTTAATAATAGAGTTGGATCACATACAACATTGACATTAGGGATAGACAATTTATCTAATATCTTTTTCCCATCTAGCTCTCTTACAGAAACATTACTATAAGTTAAAAGTAAATCTTTATATTTGTCACAAAATTCTTTTGGTAATTCAGAAACCCCCAAGCTAGGTGCATATGAAATCTTTTTTTTACCTTTTTTTACAAAAGGTAAAAAATATTTTTTATCAAAAGAATTGGGATTCCATATTTGATCAGAACCACTAATAAAGCAATCATAATTATTATTAAGTTCAATCAAATCGTTTTCAGTATTTATTTTATTTGTCAAACTTATATAATTATTAATGAATTTATCTAATTTAACTTGTCTTTCACGCAGTTCATTATCCATATTGTTTTTATAAAAATATTTGTTTAATAATCTTATCCAAAAGTTTTTTCTAATATTAAGAATTCTATCTAATTTACTTATTGTAAATTCTTTTTCCAATTGTGTGTTAATTAAATCAACAGTATGTCCTTTATTTAATAAATATTTTTGTAACGAATATGCTTGCAAAACAGTTCCATAATTTGTTTCAAAAACCCAAGTAATAATAGCAATCTTCATACTTACCTCCTTATTGTTATTCTATATCTCTAAGTGGATCACACCAACAATGTCCTGTGTCTATCGCCCATAATCCACAATTCGATAAATCTCTTACTATGGGTTTAGCTGCAGGTCCAGCTGACACAAGAATTACTGTATTGTTGATTGATGTTACATTGTTTTTTATGTCTTGTTCAATCTGATGAATAAATTGATATGAATTTTTATTTGGTATTTTTACATATTTACAATTTATAAAATTATATTTTTGTACAAAATCATTGTAATATTTTATATCGTTGTGTACGAATACAACATTTTCAATAAAATCATTTTCCCATAGCGCCTTATAAATGGTATCCATCCCCTGAGAAAAACAAAATGCATCACCATAAGTAACATTAATATCAAATAATTTTTTAAACATATATCTAGAAGATGCCCATGATGTTAAATATCTTTTCTTTTTTAACAACTGAAATCCATTAGAATTGAAAAAACTTCTAGGCATACATAAAAAATAATTGGCATCATTATTACAAAAATCACGACAAATATTTAATAAATCATTTTCTAAGTTATCCTCATAAACTTGATAACTAACTCCACGCTTTTCAAAAAAGCCAAATTCTCCATCACCATATCTGATTAATGAAATTCTATTATTTAATGCGTATAGTATGGTATCTTCTGTATTTAGAAAAACAGCATTTTTAGGCTTTCCTAAAGATAATAAATAATCATGTAATACCTTATAAATAACTTTTATTTTATGTAACATTTTATTTCTCCCTGATATGTTTCAAGTATATACAAGCTTTTTTTATATAGAGTCTATAATTAAAGATAATAAAAAAGATGTAAATCAACATTTCAGCAAATGAAATAGCGCTTGATTGATTTGGGATATAAAAAATAATTGTTCCAATCATTAATAGCAATAAAGAAATAATAGAATTCTTTGTAAATGAAATGTTGTATTTCTCATATAATAATTTAATTCTAGAAATAGCATAATATAAATAAGCAATCATTAAAGAGCAAACTGCTCCGTAAAATGAGAATAAATAAGCAAATAAAAAACCAAACAACAAATTAATAACACCTGCAAATAAAGTTGTTTTAAATAAGTCGTTGGCTTCAAACTCTGCTAAAAATATAGTTCCTAAGAATCCAGCATATGCATTCGACGATGCTCCAATCAAAACAATAGGAATTAAGTATAGACTCTCCTGATACTGAGTCGCAATGAAAGATGGATATATGATTTTAATACCAATAATAATTATTGGTAATACTAAATTTAGTATTATTAACATTTCGTTAACAGCTACGCTATACATTTTAACTTTATTACTATCATTATTGATATCATAAGCCATCTCATTCCAAGCAAATTGTATTACACTAATAACAAGAATCAATATAGAAGAAAAACGAGTTGCAACTGTGTAATATCCATTATAAAGTGGGTCTAACATTATTACTATTATTGTTTGTGTTAATCCACTAAGTAACCAATTTGATGAAGAAGACGCTGTTAATGGAATTGAAAATTTGATCATATCTTTTATTAACGAAAAATCAATATCACTTAAATTTATTTTACATATAGATTTATATTTAACTTCTATAATAACAATTTGAATTATAGTCCCTATAATTGATGAAAGATATAAAGCAACAACACCAAAAGAAAAATATTTAATCCAAATATAGTTCAAAAATAATGAAACAAAACTATTAATGGCACCAGTTAAAGCAAATAATGTATTATTTCTATTAATTCTAGATATAACTGTAAAATAATACTGAAATGCTATAGATAATGAATACAAGTAGATTAAAAAAACATAATTAAATGGAACAAATATATTTAGAATAAATAATCCAATACCATATATTATTGTACCCAATATCATAACAACGTATCCATTTGAAACCAAAACACTATTTTTGAATTTTTCCAAAAAAGCGTATCTAAATACACTATCCCATATTGACACAAAAGCAATAGGTACTAATGTGCTGACAAGTGTAACAACATATCCATACGTTCCATAGTCTGATGGGTTAATCAGATTAGTATATAAAGGCAACAAAACAAATGAAAGTATCTTGGTGAAAACACTTCCAACAAAAAATGTAAATCCTGTTTTAAAAAACTGACGTAAATAATTCATTAAAAAATCCTTTCTTTATTCATTAATTATTAAATAAAAACGACGGTCTATTTAGCTTATATAAAATATACCCAGGAATAAAAACTAGCATAAAACGAATCTTTTTGTTAATACCGAATTTTCTTACTTCTGGATATTTTAAATACCATATTATAATAATGATTTCGATTTTCAGAAGGTATGAAAATCCTCTTTTTGATAATGATAATTGATTCAAAGCGTTATAATATCCTTTTGGATTTTCATTGTAAATCCTTCTTTGATTTTTAGTGTATCCTTCATTATTATATTCTGTTATAGATAGTATCTTATTATAAAAATAAATATCATACATCATATCGATTTTCGAATATAATAAATCTTCAGGTATAAATTTTTCTCCATAATAAGGATACTTGTTTGCTTTTAGAATTGCTGTTTTATACATTCTACATGTATCTCCATGAAAATTATATTTTTTAATCATGTAATCCATATTAACTGTTTTTTCTGTAAAATTAATATTAGATGAGCCAACAAAGGTATTGCTATCATATCCTCTTCTCGCACATATACCTGATACATCTTTTCTTGAATCTATTTTATCAATCAATTCATACAACACATTCACGGTTGATTCTAGATAATAATCATCAGAATCGACGAAAGCAAAATAATCACTTGTAGTATTATCAATTGCTATATTAGTTGCATATTGTTTCCCATGATTTTCAATCCAAATATATTTAATTGTAAAAGGTGCTTTGGAAGTAATTTCTTCAACAAATTCTTTAGTATGATCTGTTGAGCCGTCGTCAATAATCAACCAAACAAAATTTAAATTTGTTTGGTTACATAAATGAAAATATAGTCTTTTCAGTTTATCTTTTCGATTAAATGTTGGAGTAAATACAGTTATTCTATTTTTTTTCATTAATGTTTCTCCTCCTTATTAACCATCATTGTATTAAAAAGTGATAAAAATAAACCAGTTAGTATAAATGTTTGTGGAAACCTTACAGTAGCCTCAAAGTAACCGATAACAAGTGTAACTAAAAATGCTATCAATGAAATAGATTCTGCTCTATTCAACCATTTAATATTTCTCAATTTATGTTTCAAAAAATCAACTTGGAATTTATAATATAACATTGATACAATAAACCCAAAATTTGTAAAAATGGATATAGTACTATTATGCATATCAGCGGTTTCATATAATCCTACGGGTAGATGCCCTTGTGATCCACAACCAAATAAAAAGAACTTAACATCTGATAAGCTTTTGAAAAAGAATCCCCATAATATTTCTCTACCAGTATAGGTACTCTTATTAATATTAGCTAAATTTATTACTACACCATTTTTATACATTATTGTATAAATAAGAGGTACAATAATACTTCCACCAATAAAAATATAACTAATGATAAAAATCATTTTTTTATTTTCAATTAATTTCGTTGGCACGAAAATAAAACATATAACAAAAATAAACAATGCCATAAGAGACCCTCTTGCTTCGGTTTTAAGAACAATTGTAAATCCACTAATAAAAAAGATAATAATAAAAATCCATTTTATTAATTTATATCTATTTTTTCTTGATACAAAATAGAAGCACAAAACAATAGCAAGAAACATAGTAGTGAACACAACAAAATAAGCTATAACATTCATATTAATTGTAGAGTGATAATCATTATAAAAAAGAGTATTTAATCTATTTATATTTATCAAATAATATAAATAAGCAATAATATACGATGCTGTTACAAGTATTATGTCATTTTTTGTCATAGTTTTATTAATAAAATACAGGTAACATAATAAGATTGATATTGTTTGTAATATACTCCCAAATCCACTGTTATTGGCAAGACATGATAAGATGATAACAAATAAAATTATGGCAATATTTCCCATATCTTTTACCACTTTTTTTAATATACCATCAGTATACATAGCTACTAAAAATATAGGAACATACAGAATATTCATAAAAGTACTTAAAGAACTTAAAAGAGTTTTAGATGTAAACGAAATAATCAAAAAAGAAGATAGAACAAAGATAAGATTGATATTTAATTTCTTTATTTTCATTATTTTATACCATCCAATATATCAAATAATCTCTTCGTTGTATTTTCCCAACTCATTCTTTCTATATTAGGAGTCTGTTCTTTTCCATCGTCTTCTAACAATATCAATATTTTTTTCTTTATTTCTTTAACATCATTATTATCAAAAATAATATTATAATCTTCCATATTATCTATACAATCAAGTGCACCCGCACAATTTGAAACCAACAGTTTACATCCACAATACGCAGCCTCTAAAATAGCCAATCCAAAAGTTTCAAAGATACTATTTTGTATATAAATGTTTGTTCTTTTCATTTCATCTAGTATATTTTTATGTTCAAGACAGGGTATATACTTTACAAAAGGATAATTAATAATTTCATTGTATTCATCACCATTCCCCCCAACAATCGTATAAACTATGTCGTTGTTGTCTATCTCTGATATTGCTTTACAAACCATAAGACTATGTTTTCTATTGTTTAATGGACCAACAGTAAGAAAGTTATATTTTCCTTTTTTTATACTTTGATTACTTACATAAGGAATATTGACACCATTATATGAATAATCAATTTTGTTCTCCCATTGAGGATATTTATTTTTTATAATATTTGAAAACTTTTTAGATACACAAATAATTTTGTCACTATGTTTTAAAGTAAACAATTCAATTTTTTCAGATTTTGAATTTCTATCACCATTAATATGATTTTCAATTTTCAAACTTCCATGCATTAAATAAACAGTTTTCTTTCTAAAAATTTTAGCAAGTATAATAACTATTAAATTTTCTTTAGAAATCCCAGATATTAAGTATATATTTGTTTTGTTAATCTTTTTTATTAGATTAATAATCCTATTAGATCTATTATTAGATTTGCTATACAAAAATCTTTCATTTGAAACTCTAATAATATTTTTATTCACAATTCCCGGACCAGTATCAGTTATTAAATCTCCAACAAAGTAATTTTGTTTATTTCTCATTTTGATTCCTTTCTAGTCTGTTTTAGATACTCTTTTCTTCCTGTTAACATCATTTTAAAACTTTTCATAATAGAGTATTCATTTCCATCAACATTCCTCTTTCTAATACAAAATTGAATCATAAGTGGAATTGAAAAAATGTGTGACATTGCTTCAAACGCCGCGCCTTTACCAACAAAATACTTCTCATTGAAACCAGTAAACCAAGTAGAATTATCCATATGTAAATCCGCAATTTTACAAGGTATGCCAATAATTTTCATTTTTTTTCTTAAACAAGAATATAAAAGAGCACTCTCTTCCCCCATTAAAAAAGGAGTACCAGAACCAATTAGTTCATTAAACTTAATTTTATTTTTTAATAAACATTTACGATCAATAACAATTTCAACTGAAGAAACCTTTAGAGCTTTCAAAAAACCAATCTTTATATTCTTTTTAGGATACTGCTTAAATTCCTTTTCTATCCCTTCAATTTTAAATCTGTATATAGAATAATATGGATTTTCATCAATGCTCTTACTTATTAATTGAATGTAATTATCTACAAATATTTCATCGTCGTCTGCTATTAATAGATAATCAGCACAAGAATTATTAATGGCCATGTTTCTACTTTTACTTAAGCCTCTTTCTTTTGTATTAATCCATAAAACAAGATATTTTTGCTTATAATAAAATGTTCTTTTTGATTCATCATTACATTGATTTATTACCACGACATCAGATTGAATATTCATTTTATCTAAAATAGTTTCATCATTTTGAAACATCGTTGATATAAGTACTTGAAATTTCATATAGCGTTCCTCCATTTATAGTAGACTATCTATTATGTCAACAATTTTTCCATAAGTATTATTTCTATCAAATTTATCTATTCCACATCTTCTAGAATTATCACCGTATTTTTTACGTTTACTATCATCATTTATTAACATTTCTAATGCACTTGTGAATTCAAAAACATTATCACAGTTAATACCAAATTCATATTCATTAACAAGGTTTCTATACTCAATACATTCTTGAGTATTTATTACCGGCAATCCCGCCATTGCATAATCCCCAACTTTATTAATAATACTTCCAGCAGAACCTTTTCTTATGGGATTGACAGCTATATCACATTGTTTCAATATTCCTACCATTTCTTCATAATTCAATAATCCAAAAAAATGTACCGGCAATCCACTTGCTTTTTTCTCAAAAAGTTGTCTTTCAGGTCCATCTCCAATAATAATAAAATCCATTTTGTTTTTCATTTCTAAATCTAAACTATTCATTGATTCAAATACTAAGCCCAAATCATAACTTGCACCTAATGTGCCAATATAGACTATATGCAGTTTATCAGGGTCTAATTTTATATTGCTTGAATATTTATCAAATGTAGATTTTTCAGTTCCCAAATACGCATAGTAATTCATCTTTTTTTTATGTGTTTTTGATTCGATTATTTTCAGATAAGTATTTGATACAGAAATCAAATAGTCACAATTCGAATAAATATATTTTGATTGTTTTTCCATAGGATAAAAAATTAAGTTGCTTATTACAGGTATATTAAAAACCATTTTAAATGCCTCAGGCCATAAATCCTGAACATCTAAAATAAGTTTGATATTATTCTTTGAACAGTATTGAGTAACAACATTTCCTACTGATAAAGATGGTATTGCTAAATACACTAAATCAGGTTTTTCTATAGATTTTAAATATTTCAAAATATTTTTTGCTAATACTTTATGACTTATTAATCTTTTAATAGAAATATTTTTTTTATATCCCGGCTCATTTAACAATGTTATCTTATATGGTGCTTTATCATCTGTTTTTGAAAAATAAGACTTTTTTTGATGGTAATAATTTGTTGAAATAATTTCAAGATCATGTTTTTGGCTGATTCTATTTGCTAAATAAACAAATCTTCCATTATTGATCTTTGTATTTGAAATATCACCTATATATTGTGCAATCATTATTACTTTCATTTAGTTGGTCTCCTATCAGTACAGTTACCCATAAATTCTTCCATTGTCTCAGAATTATCAGAACTAATTCCTTCTTTAAATAAGACAGTCTTAACTGTCTTAAATATAATTTTCCAATCTCCTAAAAATGTTATGTTATCTACATATTGAACATCCTTATCAAACTTATCTTCCCAAGTAATAGAGTTTCTTCCATTTACTTGAGCATATCCAGTAAATCCAGGTCTTACTTCATGTCTTCTTTTTTGATGTTCATTATATAAAGGAAGGTATCTAACTAGTAGTGGTCTAGGACCAACTACTGCCATGTCTCCTTTTAATATATTAATTAGTTCTGGTAATTCATCTAATGATGTTGATCTTAACTTCTTACCAAATGAAGTAAGTCTAACTTCATCTGGTAATAGATTTCCATCTCTATCTTTTTCATCAGTCATTGTTCTAAATTTATATAACTTGAATATCTTTTCATTTTTACCGGGTCTATCTTGTGTAAATAAAACAGGCGATCCTAATTTTATTCTCACAAGAATAGCAGTAATAATCATTATTGGCGATAAAACTATTATCGCTAATAATGCACATAAAAAGTCTTGTGGTCTTTTTATAAATCTTCTATACATTATTCAAAACATCCTTTAATAACTTCAATAATATAATCTTGTTGTTCAACAGTCATTTTGTTATCACTTGGTAAACATAATCCTCTATTAAAGATATCCATTCCTATATCTAATGACTCCCCAGCTATATACGCATTAGTATTAGCTCTACCATTACCATGTCTTGTTACAAATGGATTCATTCTAAAGATTGGTTGCATATGCATTGGTTTCCAGATAGGTCTTCCTTCTGCATTAATAGATGCAATAGCATCTAATATTTCAGTAGGACATGATTTACCAGGTTCACTAATATATAAAGCTTTTTGTTCTCCTCTTACTTGTTTGCACATTGCTTCTTCATCAATAATCATGCATGATAACCAGTAATTAGGAACTGAGTTTGTTTCATCAAATGGATTCATAGAGACTGGTAAGTCTTTGAATCCTTCTTTATATCTTTCATAGATAGCTTTCTTTTGTGCTATATGTTCTTCTAAGTAAGGTAATTGTCCTCTAACTACTCCTGCTATTACATTAGACATACGATAGTTGTATCCAACTTCTTCATGTTGATACCATGGTGCATTTTCTCTTGCCTGTGTAGACCATTTTCTTACTTTATTAGCTGCTTCTTCAGAGTCTGTTAATAACATACCTCCAGCAGAACCAGTAATAATTTTATTACCATTAAATGAAATACAGTTATATTTACCAAAAGTACCAGTTTGTACTCCTTTATATGTAGCACCTAATGATTCAGCAGCATCTTCAATAATAATTGCATTATGTTTATCACATACTGCTTTAATTTCATCAATCTTACCAGGTACTCCATATAAATGAGCAACTACAACAACTTTAACTTCTGGATATAATTCAAATGCTTTTTCTAAAGCAATTGGGTCCATATTCCAAGTATCATATTCAGTATCAATAAATACAGGAATACCACCTTCATAAGTCACTGGATTTACAGTTGCACTGAAAGTCATATCTGAACAGAATACTTTATCACCAGGTTTAATACCAGCTAACTTCATTGCTAAATGAAGCGAAGCTGTACCTGCTGATAAAGCTACTGAGTATTTACATCCTATTTTTTCACAGATTTGTTTCTCTACTTCGTTGATATTAGCACCAACTGTAGACATCCAGTTTGTTTCATATGCTTCAGTGATATACTTAAGTTCATCACCATGCATAGTAGGTGATGAAAGCCATACTTTATTTTCAAACTTCTTCATTTTCAAATTCCCTCTCAATTCTTTTATTTAACCTTTGCTGGAACGCCATATGCTTTGGAATTACTTGGAATATCTTCAACAACAACACTTCCAGCACCCAACATAACATTTTCACCAATATTTAAATTGTTTATTATTGATGTCCCGATACCAACCCATGTATTTGATTGTATAGAAACTGTTCCAGCAATATGTACACCAGGACATATATGAACATAATCACCAATTTTACAATCATGGTCTATTGATGAGGCTGTATTAACAATACAGCCTTTACCAAAACAACTATCCACATTAATAACCGAATTAGGCATTACAACACTTCCAACACCTAATTTCACAGAAGTACTTACAATAGCACTTGGATCTATTAATGCTGTTACTTTGTACCCACTATCTATAAGTTCTTCAAGCTTTGTTTTTCTAATGTTGTTATTTCCAATAGCAACAAAAAAAGAACACCCCTTATACTGTTCTTTACAACTCCAATTACCTAATACTTTATAATCACCAACATTTTTAATATTTGGATTATCATCTATAAATCCCTTTATCGTATAATTATTTTTTTTCGCTATTTCAGCAACAACTTTACCGTGCCCACCTGCACCAATAATTACTAATTCCATATTTCCCTCCCATCTAAATATGAACATAAAAAACGGGTTCAACGCCTGTTTTAGTCATATTTATGAGGTAGAAGATACAATTCCCCCTTACCCCAAATAATCTAGACTTTATGTTCAGAACTAATGTGTTATCAAGTTAACCTGAGTAACACTTAATTCTTGCTTATAAGTTCAACTCCTAGAATGATCTTTCTATCAAAGAAAGGTAAATCTAGTTGTGCTGTACAGTGATGTTTCATGACTCTGACAATATAATCTTGATAATGCAGTAGGGGTCCCTCAGTTATAATTGTCTTACCCTCTTCTTGGTAACCAACAGATACTCTAGCGACATTATCTTTATCTAATACATTATTAAAGAACTCTATTTCTTTTTCTCTTAAAGCAGATACTTCAGCATTCTCTAATTGTTTAATCAGTCCATCATTCTTATCTTTCATAGACAATAAAAGATCATTAAAATCATTTTGTTTTAAATCTGACTTTACAAAGATATAGTTATCAAACATATCCTTAGTAGTCTTTTTCTTTGCTTGCCTATGAAATACTTCAGTTTTAGGAATAAAGGCAGTAAGTTCTTTTCTTTGATTCAAATTAGATAGTATTTTATTAGTTTTATTACTGAATACATATAAGACATACCAGTTCATCTTAATAATCAATCGCAACAAGTAGTTTTCCAGTAAGAATTTCTGTATCTAATGTTGCAAATCTTCTATATTTATCAACTTTTTTGATCATATCTTCTAAACCTACTAAAGGACCATCAGTGGGAACGAATCTTCGATCCACTATAACTCCTTTTGTATGTTTGATCGTATCAGTATTATCTAATAACTTTTCTAGTAAAGACTGCTCTTCACTAGTTAATGGATATGTATCTTTATACTCAAGTAAATCCACTAATCCATTAATCGTTTTAAAATACTCTTTAAATTGTTCATCAAAAGCTTCTTGATCAAGATCACTCTTGATAAATACATAGTCAGGATATATTTCCTTAACTATAAACTCAGCTGTTTCCCCTCTACCAAAACATCTTTCACTTTTAGGTATAAAGGCATTCATGTTCACTTGTTTGTTTAAAGTACTAACAAGTTTTTTAGTTCTACCAGTTTTGCATCTGGCTACGTACCAATACATTGTTACCTCCAACCCTTCCATTTTCGCAGAACACTATATTCTACGAAAAAATCAGAATCTTAAAAGAATATCAATTTATTATTGCTATCTCAAAAAGAATAAATATTTCATTTATCGTTAATTTTGGATAAAATGATTAACACAAATAAATTTATTATGATGAAAATAAGAATTGATTAATTTTATCTAACGATTTTCAAATATTTTTTCATTATTAATTTGTTTTTTAAACACATCGAACTATAAAAACATTAGTTATTTACTGTTAAAATCATCAGATAAAACAGACTATTATTTTAATAGCTCAAATACCTGATAATTACTGTCAATTCGTCGCTTTTTTATTTGAAACAACAACAATTTATGATATAATTCGGTTCGTAGAATATAGTGTTCTGCGAAAAATAAAAAAAAGCGCTTATTTATAGTAATTCACTATAATTGAGCGCTTTTTCTATATGTATATTTTCCTGTTTATTCAAGGACGTTTATAAATCACAAATTCCTTTATTTTCTCCATAAACACTATACCAGTCTTGATTAAAATCATCTACAGCTTTTTCAATATTTGGATTATTAAAAATCGCTTTTAGAACACTGACTGGTGCTGTAATTGCTTGGGCTCCACTATTAAAAGAATCTCTTACTTGCTGGACACCTTTGAAACTGGCTGCTAAAATCTTACAATCATAATCATCCATCACGATTCGATTTGACAACTCATTGACTAATTCAAACGGATCACTACCAAGGTTCCCAATTCGATTAACATATGGAGCAATATAATCAGCTCCGGCTGCCAATGCCATATATGCCTGCATCAGGTCGTAAACAGCAGTTGCTGTAACATTGATGCCTTCTGCTTTTAAAATCTTGATAGCTTTGATTCCTTCATATGATACAGGAATCTTCACATAAACTCGATTATCAATTTCCTTTAAAATTCGATGTGCTTCATTAACCATCTCATCACAATTTTTAGAAATCACTTGAACATGTAAGCTTCTATCTTTTCCAATAATATCTCTTACTTTTCTCATGTGATCAAAGAAGTTTTCTGGTGCAGTTGCTTTTACAATAGAAGGGTTGCTTGTCACTCCTACGATTGGCATATGATCTATAGCATCTTTAATTTCCTCTAAATTCACAGTATCAATAATAAATTCCATTTTTATCTTCTCCTTATTCTATGATTAAATTTTTTAAACCTGTTTGATAAACTAACTGATGAAAATGTTCCATCTGTTCTTTATCAAACATCTTCAATTGTTTATCAACTTCATATTCCAGATCAACTAATTCATATTTTGCAACAGCTAATGGATTGTAATTCAACAATTCGTATTTAACTTCTGGATAAATATTAACAAGAAAATTTGCAATACTTTTTATATTATGATCAGTCGCCGTCATTGTCGGTATCAATGGTGTTCTGATTATAACTTTGTTTCTATATTCACTTTCTAAAATATATTCAATATGCTGTTTTATCATTTTTGATGAAACGTTAGTTAATTCCATGTGTCTCTTTTCATCAAAAACTTTTAAATCAATATATATTAAATCAAGATATGGGAGTATTTTTTTGATTAATTCTAATGATCCATACATAGTTGTTTCAATCGCAGTATGAATTTTCTCTTCTTGACAAGCTTTTAAAATCTCATACAAGAATTCTCCTTGCATAAGCGGTTCCCCTCCAGAGAATGTCACACCACCATCATCTCTAAAAAACACCCTATCTTCCTTGATTTTTTCCATTAATTGTTTTATATCATACGCTTCACTATCATAACGAATAGCATTACCTGGACAAGCTTTTACCAAATTATCAAAAGTTCCTTCATATTGCAAATTGAAATACGGACGATTATTTTCATATTTAATTTGATTTTTTTTAGAAAACTCCACACATCTTTGACAATGAATACAACTATTTTCAAAATATATTAGTCTTCTTTGAGATGATAATCCTTCTGGATTTTGACACCATTTGCACCTTAATGGACATCCTTTAAAAAAAACTGTTGTTCTTAATCCATATCCGTCATGAACAGCAAATCTTTTGATATCAAATACTAAAGCTTTAGATATCTTCATAAGCCGTCCTTTCAATAATCTCATCTTGCAGCTTACCAGCCAGTTCTACAAAATAAGCTGTATATCCTGCAACCCGAATCGTTAATGACCTATGTTGTTCCGGATGGAGCTTCGCATCCAACAAATCTTCACGTCGTACTACATTGAATTGAATATGTGGAATTTTTAAATCTACAAATGCTCTTAAAAAGTTTTCAAATTTCATCATTCCTGTTTCAGTTTTAAAAAACTCTGGTAAAAATTTCATATTTAACAAGCCCCCATTTGTTGTATATGAATCCTTCATACGTGATACCGATTTTAAAACTGCAGTTGGTCCTGCCATATCTCTTCCATAAACTGGTGACATTCCACCATCAGCTAATGGTGTCAAAGCATTTCTGCCATCAGGTGATGCACCCACATTTTCACCCATTGGAACATGAGCACTTACTGTATACATTCCGGTATGATATAGACCACCGCGATAATTTGTATAATCTTTCATTCTTTCCCTAAAATAACCAGCCCATTTAGCACCTAATTCATCGACCCATTTTACATCATTGCCATACTTCGGTACTTTATTTAAAAGCATCGTTTGGATAATTTCATATCCTTTAAAATCTGCTTGTAATGCTTCTAATAATTCATGTCTGGTAATCATCTTTTCGTCATATACGAGTTCCTTGATTGCTGCAAGTGAATCAGCTAAATTTGCAATTTGTATCATCTGAATCCCTGAAAGATTGTATTTTGCCCCACCACGTGTTACATCTACTCCCTTTTCCAAACAAGAATCAATGACCGTTGATAAAAAAGCTGTCGGCAAGCAATCTTGATGAGCTTTTTCTACAACAATCTCAGCTTTCATCATTTTTTCTATAAAATAATCAATTTGTTTTTGAAAAGCATTTTCCAAATCCTCAAAACTCTCATAGGTTTCAATACTTCCAAGATCCAAACCTATTGGTTCATTAGTTAAAAGACATTTTCCATGATTCATAGTTAATTCCAGCGCTTTATTTAAATTGAACATTGCAGCATCAGACCAGCCCAAATTGTTTCCATGTGTCGTTAATTCAACACATCCAACAATTGCATAATTTCTTGCATCTTTTTCTTCAATACCTAAATCTTTAATCATACTATTTACAATTGCCTCATCATTAAAGAACTGTGGCATCCCACTACCTTTAGCAACTACTTTGATTGCTTCCTGTATTAGTTCATGTGAAGAATTTTTATTTAATCTTACTGATAAATTAGGTTGTGGTAATCCTAGATGGTATTGTGCTTTTAATAACAGTAGTGATAATTCATTATAAATATCGCATCCATTTTCATCAATTCCACCAATCGCTATATTAAATCCGATTGGAAAACCAGCAAAATATTTTGCACTGTGCTGATTCCTCAAATACACAATTTGATTAAACTTTAACCACAAACACTCTAATATTTCTAATGCCTCTTGCTTTGATATAATTCCTTTTTCAATATCTTTTTGATAATAAGGATAAAGATATTGATCCATTCTTCCAGGAGAAAATGATGATGCATTAGACTCCATGTGTAGAACAACAAATAAAAACCAAAGTGATTGTACAGCCTCATGAAATGACTGAGCAGGTCGACTAGCAAGATTTGCACAAATATCTGCAACCCTTTGTAAAGATTTCTTATTATCATCTTCCAGACTTTCCAACATTGTCAAAATATAATCATGATAACGCATCATAAAATGGCAGACACCTTCTAAAACAATAATTGTACATTCATAAAATTCCTTTTGATTTTCATCACAATTTTTTAACTTTTCATAAGCTTTTGTCATCAATCCTTTTGGTCCAAGCTCTAGCCAAGTCTTCGTATCTGGACAAATGTGTCCTTGAGCATGATCTTTTTGATTAATTTTAACAACTTTAGCAATTGCATTAATTTCCTCACCATAATTCTCTTTTATGACATCTTCCAATGAATGGTCTTGCCAATATGGATAAATTATCTCCTTAAATTCTTTTACATCTTCCTTTTTTATTCGGAATTTATCTTGTGGTCTTGTTGGTAAAGTCTCAAACTCTTTGTTAACCCAAGAACATCCACTTTCTGGAAATACTACTCCGTACCTAACACCTTTAGTGCGATTCCCAACAATCAACTCTTCTTTTTCTACGCCAATTTCTAATTCTTCTAATGCTGCTTTCAAAGATAACGCTCTTTTTTTAGGAATTGATAAGCTTTCATTTTCTTGATAAATCCTCGTTATAATTCGTGCCTGTTCAATTGAAACATAACGTGGTTCATTTAACATTTTTTCCTTTAATAAAGTAATTCTTGGAGTTTGTTCTAAATTATCCATAGCTAATTCTCCTCATCTCATTTTTTATCGTTTTTTATTGTTTGTAATTGAATTATAATACATATACAATATTTTTCAATATATTTTCAATAAAAAATAATAAAAAAGTGGCTTTAAACCACTTTATCATAAAATATCTAATCCATATTTATTAATAAGTTCCCGTTGTTGAAGCGTTACCGCCTTTTCACAAATAATTCCCGTAAAATCATCTATATGAGAAAAAACATAATTCCCGTCTAATTTTAATTTTGCCGTTTCAGCCAACATATAACTCTTTTTACTAGAATTAATCACTTGCTTTTTAGTTAATCCATCATCGATATCATAAGTTGTAATATTTCCTGAATGTAAGTCAATTCCAACCACACCTAAAAATGACAAGTCAAATTTATAACTCTTTATTTGGTCTATAGTAATTGCACCTAAGAATCCGTCTTTAGGATTATTAAATTCTCCACCAATAAAAATCAATCTTGCTCGACATTCACCTCTAAAAATATTGATTAATTCAATCATATTAGTTACAACCGTTACGTTCATATCACGCTGATAGATAAGTTTTGCCAACTCAATATTAATTGTTGAAATTCCTAAAAAAACCATTGTTCCCGGCTCAATTATTTCAACTGCTTTTTGAGCAATAAGCTTCTTTTCAGGTGAATTTAAACCAATTCGCTCACCGACATTAACACGATGAAGATTAGTTCGTATCTGTGTTGCTCCACCATGAATTCTCTTTAATTTTCCATTTTTTTCTAGTATTGTTAAATCTTTACGAATACAATCTTCGGTTACATTAAAATCCTTACTTAAATCTCTAACTCTTACTTGCCCTTCTAAATCTAGTTTAGCAATAATCTGATTATGCCGTTCTTGTTGTAACATCATGATCATCCCTTCTTTGTTAGTATTATGCCATTATTTAAAATAAAATACAATGACTATAAAATTTATAAATATGCCTAATACTTTTCAGCCCCTTTTTTAACTATCTTTTTATCCACTGTTTAGGTTATACTTAAGTAATTGAGGTCAAAGTTATTAATAAAATTATTAAACGTAATAAAATGATAAGTGTAAGGAGGGATTATTATTAGAACAATTGGCTGTTTAGTAAGTCACAAACGAATTTTAGTTGAATTTATTATTAGTATTTTGGGTCTGGATCTACTCTATGCCATTTTTTCAAACACATTCAAAAAGCTTAATTTTTTATCTACAAAATCCAGAATTGTATTCACCGACCATTATTTTTATGATGATTGCAATAATCATTGTCACTGCCGGTTACGGAAATCGACAAATTATTGTCATTGATAAAAAATATTTTAAATATTGCAGTAATCAAAATTTATGGTTTAATTACCAACAATTTTACCGCATTATTTTTAACTGGGAACCAACATTTGACATTCAAATACCGCTAGTTAATATTGCAAAGATTGCCCTATCATACAGTGATATTTATATACTATGCAATCAAATTTATTGAGGCTCAAGGCGTTAAAATCCAGGATTTCTATCACTTAAAAGAAGCTTTAGCTAATAAAGACATGCGTTTTGCTGAATATATTGAAAAAACAAGTAATCATTTTTAAAGAAATTACATCTATTCATGACCTGAAAAAAATTTTTCTCCACCCAAAATGGATAGACACTCAATTATATTTATCATTGATAATCAAGAATTAGTGTTCCTTTCATTAAGTTACCATCCTTTATGCTTTATTGGAAAAAAATGATTTAGAAACAGAGCTTAATCACGCTATTTCTTTGTTATTAAACCTGCATAAAAATATTGAACAAATTTTAACTTTTAAAATTGGGTATTCTTATATTCAAATAAAAATCAATCAAATAATTTGGATTGAATCATTAGTTACTATTTAATTATCCACACTCAGCTTGGTCAATATAAATTTCGAAAAAACTTAGTCAATTACTCGATGAATTAGCTGTTAATCAATTTATTCAAGTTCACAAGAGCTATATTGTTAATCAAAACCACATTGTTATTCGAAAAAGTAATGAAATAGTTTTAAAAAATAAAATAGCTATTCCGATTGGTCGGAAATTTAAAAATACTAATTAAAATAAAAAAGAGAAATAGAAATGCCTATTTAGCATAATTTCTCTTTTTCGTTATAACTACTTTTGTCTATTTACTTCTCTTCTTTTCATTTCTAAAATTCCAATAATCACTAACAATGAAGCTGCCATAAAAATCATTGGTAACATTGATGAAGTGTCATCACCAGTTTTAACAATAGAATTATTTAATACATCTGGATCTTTATTTACTTCTGCTTGTGTATAGTCCTTAGCGACTAATGTATAGATTGAAAAACGATCAGTCTCAAAAGTAATAATATTTTCATTTGCTAAGCTAGATTTTAAGCCATTAGCTTCATTATCGTGCAGTCTAACTATTCCAAATTGACGGTTTTTCTTAATAAATTCACTAGGAATTGTCATAGATAATTTGATTGGAGACGCCATTTCACTAATTTCTACACCATTTATTTCTGGGATGATCACGTCATCTTTTGAATAAGCTGTAGCCGTAATAGAAATATCGTAATAAGCTAATATTTTCGCTCCATCCTCTAAAACTTTTTCAATCTTATCTTTCTGATCTATCGTTATGTCACTTTCTGTTAGATTTTTCAATGAAAGTTGAGCTTTAATAACAGTTCCCTCAGGTAAATTTCCTAAAATTTCTGCATAGTGTTTATTTAAATAACTCATCACGCTTGTTTGAACTACTTTTTGCGATTCTTCAGCAAGCTCTAATTTACTCCCACCTAAGTGCTCAACCACAGTTTCTACAGTTATTTTATCAGCAGGATCTTGTCCATTATCTCCTGAGTCACCACCAGACACACTTGATAATATTACTGCTGGACAATCGAATTCTATACTATTTTCAGCTTTATCATTTACATATACATATGTAATTTTTGCTGGTGTAAATTCTATTTCAAAATCTTTATTACTATCAATTCTAATTGTTCCTAAAGTAATCTCTTGCTGTTCAAATAACTTAGTTTTATTCGATAATAACAAATCGATTTTATTTTCGGAAAGATTATAATCATATATTGAAGCTAGCTTCTTTAATCCTTCGTCCAACATAAATGCATTTTGATATTCTTGAATTGATTTTGACGTATTAATAGATAAATGCATCGTTGCAATTTGACGTTCAAACATTTCTTGACTTAAATGTAGTTTTACTGTCAACTCATCGCCAGCTTGATTAGGTGTCAAAATAATATGTGGCTTATCTGTTGTAATTTCGTGTTCATTATCATTAATAGCATAAATATTAGTTGATAAAGATAAACACATTACTACAGCTATAAAAAATTGAAATATTTTTTTCATTATTTACCACCTCTCTTTTGATTTCCGATTATGATTGAAGGTAATTCAGTTGGAATTTTCACTTCAAAAGAATCACTTACTAAACGTTGACCAGCATTTGTTTGAGCATCGTTAACGCGATACAACTCTGGTTTAATTGAGCCAGGAAGTTCAACTTTAACAAAATTTCCTTCATCATCTTGATATCCAAAGCTATTTTCTATGATTTTTCCAGTTTCATCAGTTTCAGGAATTAAATAATAAATCCAAGTTCCTTCACTAACATCAGCTAGATCCCCATCTCCAGGATCTTCTGCAAAAATAGCTTGATAGCCACTTAAAATTTCATCTTTATTATATCTTAATTCCACAACATTATAAGCTGGATTTCCAGCATATGTTCCTGTAAAGATCAATGATCCCTTTGGAATTGTATTATTTGCATCTAGTTTATAATCACCGCTTAATATACCAATACTATTTTCTTGCGACATATCAATATTATCACCTGTTGGTCCTAAGACATCAATTTCCGATAAACTAATATCATTTTCATCAACAGCAACAATCTTAATATAACTACTTGAATATGAAACCAATGATTTATTATTTTCTAATTCATCATTAACAATCTGACTAAAATATAATTTATTTTCTTCACCTGTTTTTAATGAGCCTTCTTTTACTAAAGTCCAGTTGTCCTTATCATCACTTACATAGATCTGTACTTGATTAAATGACGGGTTAGTTAATTTAACCCCGGTTATGTCAGCCAAAGTATTTAGTGAAACAATAAATTCACCTTGTTTTGTATCTGTACTCCCTTTATAAACATTTTGATAATTGTTATCAATTAAATCGTTTACTGCTTTTTGTTCTGGTAAACATGGTGTTGAATCTTCATCACCAACTGCTTCATCATTATCTGAAATAAGATTAGTTTCAATCAGCCATTGATCTTTATCAAGACTTCCATCATGAGAAATTTTGATTGGTTTTAAAGTCAACTCTGCAGTTCGATTTAATAATTTATCATATCCAATGATTGAATAAGTAAAAACACGATTATTAACAGTTGAAACAGTATCTGTAAATGTTGTTTCACCAGTTTCTGCATTTACAAATCCAACTGCTTGACCGTTTCTTAAAATTTCATAACCTAACATTGCTCCATCGACTTTATTTGTGTTAGAAATAGTTAATGTTACTTGATTACTATTTTTGTCATTTGATAATGATGCATTAATTTCAGTGTCTACAGACATTCTAGCTTTACCATCTAAACGATAAGCCATTGAATCGTCATCTAAATATTGTATTTTATCTGTTTCTGCTTCAAATTGGCTAATAAATGCTTTAGTTTCTTCATTTGGAATAATTCCCCATGCTGTAAAGAAATCTGTTAAATCTTTGTTAGCTGCTGCTGAAGCTAAACGTACAAAGTTTTGTTGAACATCACTGTTTAATTTTAATGCAGTACCACCTTCAGGAATATTCACCTTCCCAGGATTACGAGCATAATAATCTACTCGAGCAAAGAACAATGAATTTAATTGTTCCTCGTGTGAATCATATAATTTATAATGATAATTTTGATCATAAGCTAAATGTAATTGCCAATACATTGCCAATTGTGTAAAGACATTACTTGACATTCCAACCGTATTTGAAGTTACTTTTTCATAAACATCTGGATATTTAAATCTTGTTGTATCATTAGAATCACGATTTTGTGATAATAATGAGAAATAGTTATTAGTTATTTCTGCAATTGCATAACTTCCTTGATTAATGTTATGTCCAATTTCATGGGCAATTCCCCAACCAAATAAAGAACCCGATAAATATTTTCCATTTTCTGCTGCTTCAAATGGAATTCCATTTGATAAACCAGATACTGAACCCCATTCAATTCCGATATGATTTCCACCAGCGTACATAAAAGCACCAGCAAACATTCTTTGATAACGGATATTTAAATGCTGAGCAGGATAGCGATCATTAATAGCAGCTGCATTTTCATTAAGCCCCTTATTTTGATAGAATAATTCCATCATTTGATCCATTGCATTTAATGAATTTAATAATTGATTTGCCTTTTCATCTAATGTTGTACCTTTTAAACCAGCCATGATTTGTTTACCTGATACTGAGTACAGCATATGATCAAGCATAATCTCAGTAGCTCCTAAAATACAATTTTTCTCGTCATAATCATAGTTAACACTATTGTCATCACGATGAAGTTCTTCGTGTTTTGAAGCCATTTTATTAATTTGTGTTTGTAAACTTTGAAGATAAGTTTTTACTTTTTCTAATCGTTCATTTTCATCACTAACTTGATATAAATCTAATGTAGCAATCTTTTCACCGCCTGATACTCTAACAGCAATCTTTTCATTAGAATTACCAGTATATTGAACATACACAGATCCACCTTTTTCAACTCCGATAGACTGTAATTCTTTCATACTGATTTCATTTTTACCAACTTTTAAGCTAATTGGACTACTAACAAACGAAGCTGATTCAGCATGATATTGCGAATATACAAGTTGTAAATTCACAGCTTGTCCATTACGTTTTCCTTCTTGACCTACATAAACGATAAATGTATCACCAGGATATGTAACATATCCTAACGGTTGCCAAGAGTTTAATCCTCCAAATCCAAGGTTTCCTTGTTTACTTGCTGCAATTCCATTATGAATCTCTTGAATATTTTGTAGTGCAGTTCCCTCAACAACTTGTCTTGCTTGATTAAGCTCTAACTGAATTAAATCTTTAAATGGATGTAATTCTTGGGATACCTCGTCAGGTGTATTCAATCTAGTTTGTAAATCATCAAGCGTTGTAGAAGTAACATCATCTCTTACAGTTAAATGGAATGAATCTGTAAATAAAGCATTGACATCTTCTTCTAATGAATCATAGTAATAAAAATTAAACTCTGAAATACGCATTGTTCGATTTGAACTTTGTACTCCAAATCTAACTTTATTAGTTTTTATTGGTTTCGCAAGATGAGCGATAAAATAAATTCTTCCGTTATCATCTGTTTTTCTTCTGAAAGCATCGATCGAAGCGTCTACTTCTTTACCACTTTCATCATAATATGAAATTCCAATATTATTAATACTACTATCATTAACTGGTCCAGCAAATGAAATATAGTTCATTTCATAGGTATCATCAAATTCAAACGTCAAACGCCAATTACGGTGATAACTAACTCCAAAATCCCAGTCATTGATTTGTAGATAAGAATCATAGTTATCATCTACTAAAGCTAAAGCGCTATTAGTTGTCGTACTCACTTCATCTAACGGGCTATTTACGATTTCTGTAACTCCATTATTTCCGTAGTAAACATTATTGATATGATTTGATAATTTCCCTTCACCATTTGAAGTATTAAGCAATTTATATTGTGGTAATTGAGCAGGTAAAATATTAACCGTCGTTGCTTCACTTACTAAAGAAGCTGGCCCTGTACCTTTTTTATTATTACCAGTAACATATACTTCATATTTAGTATTATCCTTTAAAGAAGTGATTGTATATGAGGTTCCTTCGTATTTACTTACAGCCTCAATATACTCGCCATTCCCCTTTTCACGATAAAAAACATTGTAAGAATCTGTACTCTTCATATCTTTCCAAGATACATTAATCGAGCGATAAGCACCAACTGCTTTTACATTATCAGGTGCATCAGGAACTTTTGAAGCTTGTGGTGTAGCCTCAACTGCAGCTGAATAATCTGATTCCCAAAGTGAATTTTTATCAGCATCATTAATCGCTTTAACACTAATTTTATATGTTTTACCATTTAATAGATCTTTATCGTTAAATGATTTTAAATTAAATGAATTGACATTAGAGGCATGCTCCTCAGTCTTACCATTATAGGTTATTTTTACTTTATAACCTGTAACGTTATTTAATGCATCCCACTTAATATAGAGTTCTTCATCTAACTCATCAACTGTAATTCCTGTCGGAATATCTAATTTTGGAGCAGGAATATGATCTTCCATCCCATTTAAAAACTCTACTTTAGAAATTTCTGCTAATGATTTAGAAGATGTTCCTGTTACTTTAATCGTAACTTTTTTTACTGCAATTTGAGTTCCTAAATCAATTACAATTGATCCATCAGCTTGAACGATTGCTTGTCGTGAAGCCATGCGAGCACGTGATTTAGCTGTACTAATAACTGCTTCTATCTCTTCTCCATTCTCAGCGACAACAATTACACTACCTTCTGTTATTGCATTTTCTTTAGTGCCTTGAATCGTCAACTGTGTAACTGCTACTGGCTTTTTAACTTCAAGACTCATTTGAATCGGATTACTTTGTGAAATTTCTTCATCTTTTTCCGGCTTTAACTTAAGCGTTTCTTCTTGAGCTGTCTCACTAAAAATATTTTCTATTTTTCCCTCTAAAGTTCCTTGTAACTCATCATTATTTACTGAGACATTGTTTACTAACAATGGCTGAGTTTCAATAACTGGTTCCAATCTTGTAACTTGAGTAGTTCCATTATCACTATAAGCATATGTAAAAGTGTGTAAATCTAATAAATCAATTTTATTATTATCATCAATATCTAATAAAGAATTAGAACTATCATTATTAAAAATGGCAGTAGATAATATTTTTTTATCTTTGCTATCAATTTTACCATCCTTATTAAAATCACCATATGCAAATGTACCAAATCCATTGCCTTCAATATTATCAGCAACTGAGTTTGTATTGACATACTTTACAGTAGTTTCATTGTTATTAACAACAACCTCTTTACTAACAGTTTCATAACCATCACCTTGAATTGTCAAAGTATATGTTCCATTAACAATATTCTTAAATTCAAAGATTTGACTATTTTCTTTAGTCGAATCTAATTCTCCAGTGTAAGTTTGTTCAATATTAGCTAATTGTGCTGACAAAGTACTAATATTCTTTTTAAAATACTGCGTATTAATAATCAGTTTTACTTTACCCGTTATTGAAGAATTCTTAACATCAGCTGTTTTTTCTGGCGACGTTGATTCATTATTAACTGTTTTTTCATTAGTTATCATTGAAGAATCGTTTTCATTTTTTGTTGATTCACCATTTGTAACTGATGTAGTTATTTCTTGCCCCTGACTTTCATTATCAGCATAAATAGTTAACTGTGTTGACCCCAGCAAAACAACTACGACAAGAAAAAAAGCAAGTATTTTCTTCATTGTAATTCTCCTTTCCTATTTGTTATTTTTGTCCATTTAATGGGCTTAACTCGCATTGCAAATCAATGTTACGTTATTTATTTTTACTGTGCTGTTTCTATTTTATGCGCACAAAAAAAATGCACACATAAAAATAGCGTACACATACACGAATGAATGCAACTGGCTGCCATATCATAATTGATGAAGGCCCTATAGCTTTGCGTACTTCTTTTTTCAAAGAGTTTGCCATATTTATGAACGCCATGATTATACAATGACTATGTGATAATGTCAAAAAGTTTGCTTAAAAAATGTATTATAAAAAAAACAATTTTATTTTCACTAAAAAAACCTCCAAAACCAAAATAATCACCTTTATATCATGTTATTTTTATTCCAACTCCTCTACTATTTTAAAATCATATTTTTACATATATTAAAAATCAACTCATAAAAGGTGTTTTATCCTTTGAGTTATTGAACTAATAACAACTTTTTGAAAATAAATACAATTTCCCAGGTAATAAATTTCGATATTTATTTTATATAACAAAAAAATGACTAGTTAAATAAGCTGGTCATCTTTTCGTTATATTATTTATTACAGTTAATCACCGATTAAAAGACTAATTTCTTTATTTTCCCAATAATATTATCAACTTAAGACCAGATCTTTTAAACAATTTATCAATTAGAATTGAAGCCTCAAAGGCAGTCCCGGATGTCCTGAATTTGTCTTTTCAACAGTATCAGCGCATAATACTCTAATGGTACTGACTGTTTTTCTATCAACTGCTTCCATATTAGCCTCCAAATACTGCTCGATAGTCTTTTTGGAATTTTTCAATCCCCTCAGCAGTCAAAGGATGTTTCAGCATTTGTTCAATAACACTGTAAGGAACAGTTGCCAGATCCGCTCCGGCTTTAGCACATTCGATAACATGACAGGCGTTTCTGACACTGGCTGAGATGATCTGCGCTTTGATATCATGCGTTTTGAATATTGCGGCAATATCTCTGATCAGCTGCAGTCCGTCCATCGAGATATCATCGATTCTTCCAACAAATGGAGAAACATAGGTTGCTCCGGCTCTGGCTGCCAGGATTGCCTGCGGAACATTAAAAATCAATGTCAGATTTGTTTTGATCCCTTCACCGGACAGTACCCGGCATGCCTTCAAGCCCTCAGCAGTAGTTGGAAGCTTAACAACCATATTCTTATGGATTTTTGCAATTTCCCGGCCTTCTTTGATCATGCCTTCAGCATCAACAGTTGTGGCTTTGACTTCTCCGCTGATAGGACCGTCAACAATTGCAGCAATCTCCTTAATTACCTCATTAAAGTCTCGACCTTCTTTAGCAATAATAGAGGGATTGGTAGTAACACCGCAAATAACCCCCATATCATTTGCTTTTTTTATTTCTTCGACATTAGCCGTATCTAAAAAAAATCTCATATAATTCTCCTTTTATCTAAATTAAAAAGTTTGGAAAAACTATCAAATTACAATAATTTATAGAAAATTTATCAGGGAGGATAAAGTCGACTATTTGCAGTAATTATTTAATTTTCCAAACTTTCTAGATTGTTATTTTAAATTGTTTTTTAAATCTTTTATAATTTTTTCAGCGTTTAGATTCTTGTAATCCTCTGCACCTATTTTTAATACTAATTTATCGGGAAACATCTGTTGTATCTTTGCATAGTTAAATCTTACTTGTGGGCTTAATAATAAAATTTCTGCTTGAATACCTTGAGTCGCTACTTCCGCAACAGGACAGGCAATAACTTGATACTCTTCATTGACTTCTCTAATTAAATCATCTAATTTTTTTGTCAATAATGATGTTGTTATTCCTGCAGCACATAACAATAGAATACGTTTCATTATTTTAAATCCACCACATACAAAGCATCATGTTCAAAAATATGCATTCCAACCATGCATCCACCTTGACAAGAACTAACCGTCCCCACTTCTCGATGACGTGTTTCCAAATCAATAATTGTAATCTTGTCAATTGCTGTAGTTTCAAGTTTTAATTTAATTTTTGTATTTTCCGGAACATAAATCAATAATAGCTTGTTATTAGTTAAAGCCGCACGAATATCATCAATTCCATTCATTAATAAATTTTGAGCTGATGATAATTCAGTAATTTCATAATTATCAAAAATAACTTTAATATCACTATAATCCCAAGCACCTGGATAATGAATAGCAAGATGCCATGGATTCGGGGAATCAAATCCTTCTCCTACTTCGTTTGCAAATTCTTTACCATAAGTATGCCAACTGTAAATGCCAGCTGCCCCATATGTGATTCCCGCAAAAGCACCGGTTAAAATACTTTGCCAAGCAGCTCGTCTGATTTCAAATTGATGAAACCGACCATACATATTTGAGGAATACCCCATTTGTTCATAACACGGTTCTGAATTCAATAATGGCTTAACTGGATAATGTTCAATAAAATATTCTGGTAAACAATAAGGCATCGCTCTATTTTCCAGCTTTGCATTATGCCCGGATTGAAACATATAAAAGTCCATTTGTTTAATTAGTTTCTCAGGAATTTCCATCAAACGTCCACGTACGTGTAGACTTTGTAAACAATTCGGTGCTAATTCATGTAGTAATTGACTTGCTTTCAAATAATAAGAGCAGCTAATTTCCTCATTTAAATCAGTATCCCCGCTGATTACATATAATGGATCCAAATCAGTAAATGTCTCATTTACTTTTTTTATGTATCCATCGATCTCTTCGTAAGGCATCGTATTATGGCTCAACATATTATTTGCCCATGTCGCTGGTACATAATTACACCATAAAACAACTAGTGCTAATTCAAAACCATATTCTTTTGCAACTTCACACATACTACGAGCATGATTAAAATATGAATCATTCAATTTATCAAATTGATAATTACCTTTTTCATCTTTTTGATACGGTGAATGATTTAAATCAGTAGCACTAGCATCCCACTGCGGCAAAATATTAATTTGTAGAACATTATATCCTTGTCGCTTACGATACTGTAAATAATATTTCCAATCATTTTCATTAATATTTGTAAATGCACTCCAACAAGTATCTGCTAAATAGAAAAATGGTTTACCATTCTTTTCAAAACTTTTTTTATTTATTGCAACTTTCAATCCCATTACTTTTCCCCCCTTACTAATGCTTTTAATACTTCATTATCACAATCATATGGATCTGGTGTCAAACCTTCTATATATTTACAAGCTTCAAATACTTGTGGCAAAATATCTTCATATATTCCTGTACAGTGATGTACATAAGGGCCACATACTAGTTTATCCTCAAGTTTTTTTAGATCATCTACTTCAATCCAAATATAAGTACCTTGATTAAATGGTCCAGGAATTGTTTTTGCTTTTCCCATTAATAATGAATATTCACCATTATCACCATCAAATCTTAAAATTGTCATCTCCCCTTCTTTAATTTTCCCATGAAGACTCCCTGGGTGAGAATGATTAAACGCAAATGGTGCCCCTAATCTTGGCTTTTCTTCCATCAAGGAAATCGGCCATGGACCACAGTGTTGTAATAACTCAGCATTGTTGTTTGTTGGATGAGGAACAGTCCAATCCGCAAAGAAAGTAACATTATCTTCAATTGACGCAGCCTGTGCAATAATTGAAGTGATAGCACCATGAATATCAGTTTCACAAGCAACAGGAAATTTTTCATCTGTTAATAAAGCATTAGCAGCACACGGAAAAATTCCTAATACTCCCTGCATAGCGTTCCAGCATTGAACAGCCGCAGCCTTACAATTATATCTTTTTGCAATACTTTTGATTGCTACCTTTAAAGCTGCTACTTTTACTAAAGCTTCATCACTAATTTCAATTATAGTTTCTTTTTTTAGATAATCAATTACTTGAACTACTTCATCTTTTTTATTTTGCTCAACTGCATCCATCTCATCTTTAACTTCAGCTAAAGTAACCGGATGGATCTTAATGTTAAATTTCTCTAGTAATTCACCTTCATTAACCATCATTGTCCAAAAACCAGATGGTCGCGTTGCAATTTGTAATATTGTTAAATCTTTTAATTCTTTAATAATATTTACCGTTGCTAAAAATCGTCTTATCCCCTCATAAAATTCTTGATCTTCAAGACGACACATTGGCAGATATGTGAATTTACACCGAAAGCGTCTTAATACCTTTCCAGTTGCAAATAATCCACACTGACTATCACGCAAACGACTTCCATCACCTAAAGGACTTTCATCACGCGGTCCCCAAATCAAAATAGGAAGATTCATTTTTTTTGCTACTTGTGCAACTAAATACTCAGTTCCAAAATTACAGTGAGGAAAGAACAAAGCATCCACCTTTTCTTTAATCATTTTATCAACGACTTTATCAACATCATTATCATCAAATAATAATCCTTCGTCGTTAGCATCCTCGATATCAACAAAAGTAATATTCATTGTTGCTAATTTTTGTAAAATCAATTCTTTATATTTTAATGCCTCTTCTTTGCTAAAAATATCTCTTCTCGTCGGAATAACTCCTAATTTAATATTTATCATTTATTTCCACCTCATTATCTAGTTTGGCTACTGCTAAAACTCCTTTTACTGCTTGATGCCAGCCATAAATATTTGCATTTCTCACCTTTTCGTCCATAGTTGGAAAATATTTTTTCTTATCTTCATAATATTCCGTTTGTCCAAATAATTTTAATCGTGAAATCTCATAAGCCCCCATAGCTGAAAGTGCATAATTATATGACACCTTAACTTCAACATTTAAAATATCTGCAATAAATTGTAACAACCCTATATTTGAAACTGCTCCACCATCAATATTCATTATTTGATTAGATGTATATCCTAAAGCAGTTGCTGCATCATAGATTTGATAAGCAATCGATTCTAAGCCTGCTCTTAAAATGTATTTATAATCATGATTACGAGCCAGCCCACAAATACTTGCACGCGCTTGATCATTCCACCAAGGAACACTTAAGCCAACAAATGCAGGAACTAGATAAACCCCGTCATTATTCTCTATTTCATCCCAGATGCTATTTAACTGTGCTTCTTTTTTAAATAATCCAATTTGATTTTTTAACCAATTAAGAGTATCACAACTACAATTAATAATTGCCTCTTGAGCATAGATTATCCTATTTTCAACACACCAGCCTACTGCATTGACTATTCCTTTAGTTAGTTGTGGTTTACAACTACCCGCATTAATCATTACACTTGATCCTGTTCCTAAAGTTACTTTCATTGAACCAGTTTCAAAACAATGCTGGGCATATAGCGCTGCCTGTGAATCACCAATCACTCCACAGATTGGCACTTCATGATCTAAGATACCATTAACATCACTATAACCAAATATCTCGTCATTATTTAAAATGGCTGGTAAAATAATTGATGGAATATCAAAAATACTACATAGCATTTCATCCCATTTCAAAGTTTCAATATTCATTAATAATGTTCGTGATGCATTAGTAACATCACTAACATGTTTTTTACCATTAGTTAGATTATAAATCAACCATGACTCCATTGTTCCAAAAGCATAATTATCAATTTCATCAAGTTTACAATTTTCAATCAACCATTTTATCTTCGGAGCTGAGAAATACGGATTGATTTTTAAACCGGTTAACTTTTCTACTAAGTCTTGATGGATTTTTAATTTTTCACACATTGAGGCTGTACGACGACACTGCCAAACAATTGCATGATGAACAGGCTTTCCTGTCCTTTTATCCCAAAGAATAGTTGTTTCACGTTGATTAGTAATTGCTATTCCAGCAACTTTTGCGACTAATTCAGGAAATTCTTTTTTTAGCGTACTGACAGCCTTAAGTAAATTAGTATAAATTTCTTCTCCATCATGTTCGACCCAGCCGTTTTGAGGATAATATTGTTGATGTTGATAACTTGAAGAAGCCAGCATATTACTCTCTTCATCAATAATAAATACTTTGGTTGAAAAAGTACTTTGATCAATCGTTAATATATACTTCATTACTTTTCATCCTTTAATAACTGTTTAGCAATTGAAACTACATTTTCTTTTGTTAAACCATAGTATTCAAACAGCTGCTGCGAGTTTCCAGAAATTAAAGTTTCATCTGGAATTGCTAATGTCTTCACTATACATGGAGCTTGATTAGCTACTATCTGACTGACAATGCTTCCAAGTCCACCATTAATGCTATGCTCTTCAATTGTAATAATTCTTTTTGTATCTTTTGCTGCTTTGACAATTACTTCTTGGTCAAACGGTTTAATAGTATGCATGTTGATTACACGAGCCTGAATTCCTTGAAGCTCTAATTGAATAGCTGCATCTAAAGCTACCCTGACCATCTCTCCATATGCCACAATAGAAAGATCATCACCATCGTGCATTATTTTAGCTTTGCCAATTTCATAATCAAAATTATCATCATGATAAACTTCAGAAACCGGATTACGCCCAACTCGAATATAAACTGGTCCATGGAAATCAGCCAATTTATTCATCATTTTTTTTGTTTCATAAGGATCAGCCGGAACGATGATTGTCATATTAGGAATAGCATTTAATACTGCTATATCTTGTAAAGAATGATGTGACATTCCTAAAGCTCCATAGCTGACTCCTGCACTGATTCCAATCAGTTTGACATCAGTTTTAGAATAAGCAACATCTACTTTAATTTGTTCAATCGAACGCATTGTTAAAAAACAAGCCGGTGATGCAACATACGGTTTCATTCCTGCAGCAGCTAAACCTGCTGCAATTCCAACTAAATCCTGTTCAGCAATTCCTACTTCAATGACTCGATCTGGAAATTCTTTCGTAAATGGAGTTAATGAAGCAGAGCCACGAGAATCACTTGTAACGATACAAATCTTTTGATCCGTTTTAGCGAACTCTTGTAATTTTTCACAAATTACTGCACGATTAGCAATTTTATTTCCCATTTATAAATCCCCCAATTCCATCAATGCTTGCTTATACTGTACTGCATCTAAAACACCATGATGCCATGATGCCTGATTTTCCATAAAAGAAACCCCTTTTCCCTTTACTGTATTAGCAAGAATTAAAGATGGTTTATTTTTTATTGCTTTTGCTTGAGTAAATGCATTGATTATTTCTTCATAATTATTGCCATCGATTTCAATTACTTCAAAACCAAACATCTGCCATTTTCCTTTAAGATCTTCTAAAGTCATAACAGTTTCAGTACAACCGCTGATCTGCAAATGATTACGGTCAACAATAGCACATAGATTATCCAACTTATAATGTCCAGCAGCCATCGCTGATTCCCATATAGAACCTTCTGCCAGCTCACCATCCCCCATTAAAACATAAGTTCGATAATCCTGCCCCATCTTCTTCGCTGCAATCGCAAGTCCTACGCCAATTGCTAATCCATGTCCTAAAGCACCAGTATTCATTTCCACACCAGCCACTTTATTGTTAGGATGACCAATATATTTAGTATTATATCCTGAAAAATTATCTAACTCACTGTATGCGAAAAAACCTCGCTTAGCCAATGTAACATATAAAGCTTCTGCAATATGTCCCTTACTTAAAATGAACCGATCACGATTTTCCATCTTAGGATTATTTGGATCAATTCTTAATTCGTTAAAATAGAGAACATTTAAAATATCAATTGCTGATAATGAACCACCAACATGTCCGGCTTTTGAGTGATAGCATACCTCAACAATATCCTTTCGCAATTCACTAGACTGTCTCTCTAATAACTCTATCTCCATCTGTTAGCTCCTTTCAAGTAATCAAATTTTAAAATATTTATTTTACTATCTTTTTAAACAATTGATCATGCCTTTATCATTTCACTAAAGACATGATCTTTCTTACGTTGATTTTTAATAATCATCTCTGCCAAACTTTATTAAATAGCATTAAATATTTTTATTTGGTTTTATAATCTATTATTTTCTTGATTATCCATTTAATAAAGAAAGGAGTACTTACAATACATTTAATTTATATATTATTTCAACACCTGTGTTTTATTATAATCAAGACTATTTGTGAATAGTAAAACTTTGTTAATTAGGCTTCTTCGTGTCCTTTAGCACTAATTTCTTCTTTGTAGCGTTGGTTATCTGATACTTTGAAGAATGGATACCAAACTAAACATCCAATTGCGATACAAACAACTTGAAGAACTGCTGCCTGCCATCCCCCTGCTAATAATGGTTTAATAATAATCGGCATACACCATGGTACTTGAACTCCAGTTAATGGTGGAACAAGCCCAATTGCCATTGCAAAATAGGCAACTAATGTTTGTACGATTGGTGTTAAAATAAATGGAATTGCCAGAATTGGGTTCATAATCAATGGATAACCAAAAACAACCGGCTCATTAATAGTGAATAAACCTGGAACGATTCCTAATTTGCCCATTTCTTTATTTTGTTTAGATTTAGCAAAAAGCAATAAGATGATACATAATGACAATGTCCCTCCAGCACCACCAATTCCACTGAATGCATCATAGAATGTATTCCCTAAAATATTAGGAAGTTCCTTTCCAGCTGCATATGCTTCCATATTTGCTGTTGCCATTGGTAAATATACCGCAGTGATTACCCCTGAAATAACATTTGAACCATGGATTCCAAAAAACCATAAAAACATTTGAACTAAAAGTAATACAACTAATGACCAGACGCTTCCACCCAATGCATTTAAAGGTGTAACAATTACTGAATAGACCATTTGTGAAAATGATCCCCATGAAGTAAACGAAAAACCAAATGAAACAAAAATGAAAATAAATCCAACTAAAATACCTGGAATCAATGCCGAGAACGTATTTGCAATCATTGGCGGTACTCCCTCTGGCATATGAATCTTTAATTTTTCTTTAGTCATAAAGAAACAATATAAACGTGTGGCAATCAATGCTGCAATCATTGCTCCAAATAACCCCTGTGCCCCCATAAACTGCATCGATAAAGCACTTTCTTCAGTTAAAGGCGTTGTAATAAAAAATGCAAATATTGAAATTAATCCCGCAGGAATTTGATCACATTTAAAATGACCAGCTAAACGATGACCAATTAAAAATGAAGCATAGATAGATAAACAGCTTGTAGTAACTGTGGATGCTGCTAAGAAATATTTTTCTATCCCAGTTGATTGAATGAAATTAAGCCATGGGTCAAAGGGAAAAACTCCAAATAATAATGCCAGTGAACCGATCATTAAAATTGGTAAAGTCCCCATCAACCCCTTGGAAATTGAATCAAGATAAATATTTGCCGCTATACGACCAGACACTTCTAATGCTTTGTTAATAAACTTGTTATTTTCCATATTCCGTCCCTCTTAATATAAATTAAATGAATTTGTAGTGTTGCAACTTTCTACATTATTACTATACTAAACGTTTTTATTATCATCAATATAAAAACTAAATTTTTTATATAAAATAACTAAATATTCACTAAATATAAAATATTTAGCTAAATTTTAGCTAAATAAATCTTTTTTATATCGGTTTATAACTATTTTAGTTAAAATATTTAACAATCACTAAATATATTTGTAATTTATTTAGTGATTGTTTATAATAGCCTTAAGAGAGGTATACAAAATGAAAATAAAAATAAGTGATATTGCAAAAAAAGCAGGAGTATCTGATGGAACTGTCTCAAATGCACTAAATAACCGTAAAGGGATTAGTAATGAAAAAAGAGAATATATTTTACAAATAGCTCGTGAGATGGGATATTTTAGAAAAAATAGCGATCAAGATAAGTTAATTCGTCTACTGATCGTTAATAAACAAGCTCACGTTGTTGGAGATACTCCATTTTTTTCAGAATTAATCAGGGGAATTGAAACTGAATGTAGTGGACAAGGATTTGAATTAGTCATCAATCATGTAGATGCAGAAATCTTAAAAAATAGACGTTTAGAAGATATATTAAAAACTGATCAAACTAGTGGGATTCTTTTATTAGGGACAGAAATGGAAGTTCAGGATTTGAATTATTTTAGAAATATTTGTATTCCTTTGGTTGTTTTAGATACTGCATTTAGAGATACTAACTTTGATTACGTCGCCATTAACAATGTTGATGGTACCTACGAAATCGTTGAGCATTTAATTAAAAATGGCCATACAAGTATTGGTATTATTAATTCATCTCATCAAATCAATAATTTTAGGGAAAGGAAAAATGGCTATGTCCATGCTTTAAATGATAATAATTTACTTTTATCACCTGAAAATGAAGCATTAGTTGAACCAACGCCCGAAGGAGCATATTTGGATATGAAAGCTTTTTTAAATTCCTTTTTAGCAGAATTTCCTAAAGAAAAATTACCTACAGCTTTCTATGCTGTTAATGACAATATCGCTTTAGGAGCAATCAAAGCCTTCAATGAATTAGATTTATCTATTTCAATATGCGGTTTTGATGATTTGCCAATTTGTGAATTAATTACTCCTGCGCTTACTACTGTTCATGTCAATAAACAATATTTAGGCAAAACTGCAGTATCAAGATTAGTACAAAAAATTAATACACCTGATTATGATATTCAAAAAATATTAATTGCGACAAAAACCATTCAACGTGATAGTGTTAAAAAAAGATAAAATCGTTACTGTATAAAATAACGATTTTTTAATGTTTGTTTTTAAATAAAATCAGCGCCTGCTGTATCTTATAAGTACGATAAAAATCAGTCAACATCATAATAACTACATACCCTAAACAAAATAACATGTATAAATTAGTTTTTATAAATAAACAAACGATCATTCCAATAGCTATCACTGTTAATGTTACTTTAGGATATTCAATTAAATCAATGATTAGATAATGCCATGCCTCTAAAAAAATACTGATTAAAAGGGCCAACAAAAAATATAATATAATCACTTGAAAATCAGTATTTACAATCACTGTAGGAGTAATTAGATGCCTAAATAATAAGATATAAATAAAGCTCAACGATAGATTTATGCCTATTCTTTCTAGCACTTCAATCACCTTATTTCTAACCTTTCTTTAAATTTCTTCAAATAACTTCTTGTTAGGACTAGCATGATTCCATTTTGCATATACAAGGTATAACGAGAATTCAGTTCAGGCAGCATATACTCAATATAATTAATATTTACAATTATCGACCTATTTATCCGAATAAAGCTATATTTATCTAATAATTGCTCTAATTCATATAGTTTATAATGACATAGGTACTGACATGTCTGTGTGTTTAAATAGGCCTCTTTGGAAAATCCTTCAATATAGACAATATCTTGATAATTAATCCTATGTATCTTCTCAGCAAGATAACCAATTAAATACCGTTCGAGCATCTCATTTAAATCACTTTCAACACTTTTTAAATTATTGAGTGTAAAAGTATAATATAACCCTGCATATTCTATTCCTTGTTCCACTAAAATAATATCTAATTCTTGATAACGAGCAAAAAATGTTTCTAATTTTTGACGATGTTTCTCATTACATATTAATTTCAATTTTTTAGCTCCAATTGATATAACAATGTTTTGCTTTTATTATTTTCATCATATAGAATTATTTTTAGCTCATTATCGTTTTTAATTGGTATAACACATGGTAAACCAGAAATATAATTGTTCTTAATTTCTTCATTATAATACAGCTGATATTCATGATTTCCCTGAATCAAATATGCTTTCAGTATTTTAAAATTAGTATTTTTTAAATGAATGTCTGGTTTCTTTAATACATTATTTTCATCTATTTCTAAATTTTTTATTTCAATTTCATTATTTCGATATCCATAATTATTACTTTTTACTTTAGTAAGATTAACATTCATGTCTAGTGGTTTATAACCATCTTTATCATATAAAACAATTGAAATATATGGACCATAATCGTACTCAAGATCGTTATCAAAATAAACATAGTCAAAGATTAACTTTTGATATCCAGTGTGCTGTCCATCATTTTCACTAGTAATATCGATAGTATCATCCGGCAATACTGAATTATCATTAACTTTAATACTCACTTGTTTAGAAATTTCAATGAGTTCATCACGAATATAAATACCTGGGTATGCAACAGTTTTAGTATTGGTCGTTTTAAGTGTTCCTGTTTTATTATTACTCTCATTCCAAATAGAACAATATTCAATGATCACATCATCATTTCGATAAGCATAAATCGCATAATTTGTAAAAACACTTCGATCCTCTAAACGATACATTATCGGATCAGATAAAAAAGTTATTCCACCTATACTCATGATCAAAGCTATGATTGCAATTAGCCAATATGTTTTCTTTCGTGGGTGAACTCGCTTGATTAAAATTTTCGTATATCGCTCACTTAAATACTGATTTATCTTATTTAAGTGATACGTAATGCAGCAAGCCTTATAAAATATATATCCATAGATTCCAATCATAGAAAACCATAGTAACGAAACGAATAAAATATTTAATATCGGAAATGATAAAATAAAATTGATAATTATAAAGTTTTTAATATGTTTTTGATATTTTTCAATTTCAATATAATCGCTACTTATTCTCTCAATTCCTTTTAATACAAAATATAACATTGCAAAACTAATCAATCCTTTAACAAAAACAAATTCATTAAAATCAATACCTTGGTTCAATAAAAATTACTATACATAAAGCTATTGTTAAAATTAATGCATAATCAAGATACTTTTCTCTTAACCGTTTACGGATACATAAAAGTCCTAAAATCATCAAAAGAGCCGAAATATAGACAGGAATTAAATTTACATCATTGATCGTTAATTTAAGACCATACATAAAAATAAATGCTAATGCGATTAAACCAATTCCCATAATTATTACCTCTCTCTACTTCAAGTATATCTAATAATTTAGATTGTTTCATGCCTTTTGGTCTAAATTGCATTAAATTAGCCTGAATTACAAAAAAATCACAGTAAATACTGTGATTACCAACGTTTTATAATTACATGCAGCTTAGCTAGATCCATCTCTAAAATTTTACCAATTTCCTTTTTTAAATAAACTTCATTTAATTTTGTCTTGGCAATAAATTCGTTATTATTCTTTTCAAATTGAGCTAATTTTTTAAATCTCTCATCTTCACATAGATCATAATAATAGCCATCGTCAAATGATACAACTAAAATATACTCATGTGGTTCTTTATTACTACGGTGACTATACCAATATACAAATAATAAGATTAAAATGATTGCAACCGCCCCAATAATATAATAAATATTCATTCTTCTACCTCCGACTATATCAATTTAACTAAAAAAACTTTACCTTATTATTAGTAACAAATTTGACTTTGAATAATTTTTTTACTTAATCATCTAAATTATAACATTTTATAAAAAGAAAATCCCGTAGAACAATAACATTCTACGAGATCTGGGAAGTAATTCATTTACTATTTATATTCTATCATATGATAAGTATTTTTTCTACCAATCCAGCTTTAAAAACAAACTACCCTTTTAGTTTATTCCGCTGCTCCATTTCTCTTTTTACTAGAATACTTTCATAATTATCTATTTTATGCTTTAAATAGCTGATGATCGACTGTAATTCTTCAACTTGTGCTTCTAAATTTACTAATTGTTCGATCATAATATCTTTTCTTTGAGAAATCGTATGCTCTCCTTCATTAAATAAATCTACATACAACTTTATTTGCTCAATTGTCATTCCAGCAGCCCGCATACATTTAATAAAATTGATTCGACGCAAATCCGGTTCCTGATAATCTCGATGACCACTAATATTTTTTGCTACAGGATTCATTAATCCAATTTTTTCATAATATCGTAATGTTGTCGAACTAATCCCAAATTTTTTACTAACTTCTGCAATTGTCATTTTCATCACCCTCTTTATATAATTATAAGTCATAATTTGTAGACCTTCAATTTTTATTTTAACCGATAAATCTTCATTTGAGCTAAGCAAAGAATGACACCAACTATTTGCATTAATGCCCCAAGATAAAAAATCATCCGATAACCACTAAAGGCAGCAATAATTCCCCAAACAACTGAACCAATTGCATACCCAATATCCATTGCAGCATAATATGTCGCATTAGCAATACCGTTTTTACTTTCCGGCATTCGCTTAATTAAAAATGTATTAACAATCGGGGCAACAGCTCCAGTTGCAAATCCAGCAGGAAGCGCTAAAAACAGGAGTTGGTACATCCTAGTTACTTGACCAATTAAATATACACTAATAAAAAATAATAAAGAATTTAATAACAACATTTTGAACTCACCAAAATGAATAACTAGTCTATTCATAATAAAACGCGAACTAATCATTCCAATTGCATTTACTGAAAAAAACATTCCTGCTCCAGCAAATCCAAGACTAATTGCATATAGAGAAACAAATGAGGTAATTGCACTTTGCGTCAAGGAATTAAAGAATAATACTAAAATCGGAACAATTAAAATAAGCCAATTAATAGTTTCTTTCTCTTTATTTTGATTTTCTATGCTAACAATTGATACATCTTTACCCAGCAGCATTAACCCAAAAGTTAAAATACAAATTAATAATGAAACAATAAAAAGCAATTTAAAGCGATCATAATTAGCTCCTAAAATACTATAAGCAATCGATGGTCCTACTACCCCTGTTAAACTGTTGGCAATAGAAGCATAACTAACCCCTTCTAATAATCGATTAGGATGACACATTTTGGCAACATATGTACTAGCCCCAGTTGAAGCTATTCCAAACCCAATCCCTTGCATTATTCGATAAATAATCGCCAATTCAATTTGCTTACAGTCAATAAAGAAAAATGCTGCAGCCATCATCAACGTTATACCACCTAATATTACTTTTTTACACCCAAATTTATCTAACAAAATACCCGCAATAAAACGAACACACAAAGCTGCCAAAGTAAAAATTGATGTCATCAATCCTGCGTATGTATCTAATCCAGTTAAATTTTTAGCAAAAATCGTTAGAACCGACAATACAATATTGGAACAAAGGCATATTGCGAAAAGAATTATTACTGATAATAGATACTTTTTTGTCCAAAGTTTTTCTTTCACGACTATTTTCCTACTCGTTTAGCATTATCAGAATTTGGATCCCAACGTTCTGCCTTTAAATCCATATTATCTAATGCTCTTTTTATATTTTTCAAATCAACCTCATCTAAAATAACTTTGCTGGCTTTAATATTTTCTTCAATCCGACTTAGCTTTCGACTTCCTGGAATAGGTACGATCCAATCACCTTGAGCCATTACCCAAGCTAAAGCGATTTGAGCTGGAGTTACCTGTTTTTCTTTTGCTAACTTCTTGATCAATTCAACTAGTACTTGATTTATTGCCATATTCTCTTTTTTAAATCGTGGTTGTTTACTTCTAGTATCATTTTTAGAAAAAGTTTGATTAGGGTCGATCGTTGCTGTTAAAAATCCTTTACCTAATGGTGCAAATGGAATAAATCCTATTTTCAATTCCTTTAATGTATCAAGTAATCCATTTTTTTCAGGTTCTCTAAAAATCATCGAATACTCACTCTCAACTACTGTAAGTGGGCAAATAGCATGAGCTTTTCTTATTGTTTCAACGCCTGCTTCTGATAATCCCCAATGCTTTATTTTTCCTTCCGCCATCAATTCTTTCATTGTTTGAGCAACAAGCTCAATCGGTGTTTTAGGATCAACACGATGTAAATAATATAAATCCACATAATCTGTTTTTAAACGTTTCAGTGATTCTGATAAAGAAGTGCGAATTACTTCAGGACGTGCATCTAAAACCTGCTTTCCATCAATCACCTTGATTCCACACTTAGTTGCGATCTGATAACTATCACGGGGATAGATACTCAATGCCTGTCCAACTAAATCTTCATTATATAAAATTTCTCCTGTTTCACTAACACCTTGATAACACTCTGCAGTATCAAACATTGTAATTCCTGCTTGATAAGCACCGCGAATTACTTCAATCATTTCTTTTTGATCACTCGCATCACCAAAACCATGGGTCATTCCCATACATCCTAGACCAATTGCTGATATTTCAAAATTACTACCGAGTTTTCTTGTTTCCATTTTCTCTTCCTCCAATATCTTTGATAAATACATCCTAATACTTAGAGTCAACTATAAGTCAATAGTTTTAACTAAAAAAGAACAACTCCCTTATTCATAAAATTAATAGATTGTTTTTCGTAAAATACATTATTTTACTCGTTTTACTAAATAGATATAAATGTTGATAAATTTAAGCAAATAATCTTGAAAAATTAACATATAATGGTACAATACATACGGTCTTAAATATACAAGCTGATTACAGGGGGAAAAGCCAATGAAAGCATTTTCACAAATGAACAATAATGAGTTATGTGAATTAAAAAAAGAATTAGAAAAAAGATATCTTGATTTCAAAGCAAGAGATTTAAAATTAGATATGTCACGCGGTAAACCAGCTAGTGAACAATTAGATTTATCACTCGGTTTATTAAAACAAGAAGATTATATGATTGATGGTATTGATTGCCGTAATTATGGTGGCCTTGAAGGTTTACCAGCAATGCGAAGATTCTTTGGTGAATTATTAGATGTAAATGAGAAAAATGTTATTGTAGGTGGAACGTCTAGTCTAACATTGATGTATGACTATCTTAGTCAAGCTATGTTATTCGGTGTCATGGGAAATACTCCATGGTCAAAGTTAGATAAAGTAAAATTTTTATGTCCAGTTCCTGGATATGACCGTCACTTTGCTTTTTGTGAACATTTCGGAATTGAGATGATCAATATTCCGATGAATAGTGATGGTCCTGATATTGAGACAATAAAAAAACATCTTCAAGATGAAAGTGTTAAGGGAATGTTCTGTGTTCCTAAATATTCTAATCCTCAAGGAATCACATATAGTGATGATATTATTAAAGCAATTGCCAGTTTAACACCAGCAGCAAAAGATTTTAGAATTATATATGATAATGCTTACTGTGTTCATGATTTGAATGAGCATGGCGATACCCTTTTAAATATATTTAACGAATTGCCTAAATATCAGCATGAAGATATGGTCATCATGGTCGCTTCAACATCAAAAATCAGTTTTGCTGGAGCGGGTGTATCATGTATTGTTGCCAGTGAAAATAATATTGTGGACATAAAAAAAAGATTAACGATTCAATCTATCTCGCAAGATAAAATGAATCAATTAAGGCATTTGAACTTTTTTAAAGATGTTGCTGGTTTAAAAGCTCATATGAAAAAACAAGCAGTTTTATTAAAACCTAAATTTGATTGTGTAATCGAACACTTAAATAATGAATTAGGCGGTAAAGGAATTGCTTCATGGATTGAACCAAATGGCGGATATTTTATCAGTCTCGATGTAATGCCTGGATGTGCTAAACGAATTGGGGAATTATGTAAAGATGCTGGTGTCGTTTTAACAACTATCGGAGCAACTTACCCATATGGAATCGACCCACAAGATACTAACATTAGAATTGCTCCATCATATCCTTCAGTTGATGAATTATCAAAAGCCGCTGAACTACTATGTATCTGTGTGCAATTAGCTTGTTTAGAAAAACTATTAAAATAAACTTAGCGAAAGGAAACTTATTCCTTTCGCTTTTTATTTCTTAATTTTCCAATTACAGCCATCACTATTAATGTGAGAGCAGTAATAATATATAAATTCCCTAAAATAAAATCTAAACCATTATTATTTACATGAATCATTAGATTTGGACAAATAACTGAAAAAATTAAAAATACTGTACCGAAAAATAAACCTTTTACTAGACTCGCTGATACATCATTTTGATGACATGACTCTTTAATATTCATCTTCATCAATTCTTTTTCATCAATACTATCATAATAGAAGATTGCATCATTATTAAATTCATCATTAGCGTAATTATTTTCAAAATACTGCCATCCCAAATTTTGATATTTACGTTTGATTAATACTAAGTCATTGGAATCAACAATATAGATACGTTGCAAATCCTTTTTCTTTTTAAATTTTAATACATCTAATCTTAAAGGTTGAAAAAGACCAAAAGGAATAATAGTTTCCAAAATATAATTATGCTGTACTTTTTTATTTAAATACTTCTCTAGTTCCTGACTTCCTAAATAAAGCTTGATCCTCATCATTTCAATCATTCCTTTCAATTATTAGATAATATTGCATTAACTTTAACAATCTCATTAAAATATTCATCTCGTGTTAGACCATGTCGATTTAAAATTTTATCGATCTTACCATCTTTCATATATAACATTTTAGTTGAATACGATGCAACAAATGCATCGTGAGTCACCATAATAATTGTTGTTTGAGAATCATGGTTGATTTTCGAAAATAATTCCATCAATTCTCTAGAATTATTACTATCAAGATTACCAGTTGGTTCATCAGCAATAATTATTTCAGGTTTACTAATTAGGGCTCTTGCAATTGCCGCTCGCTGCTGTTGCCCACCAGAGCACTCATATACATGTTTATCGAGTATGTCCTTAATACCTAAAATCTGTGTAACCTGCTCTAAATTTTCCTGCCATTCTTTTTCACCGATACTATTTATAATTAACGGAAAAAGAATATTTTCACGAATCGTTAAAGAATAAAGTAAATTATAATTTTGAAAAATAAAACCTAACTTTTTCTTTCTAAATTTTGCCTTTGCTGCCCCACTCATCCCAACAATACTTGCACCTGAAATATTAACAATTCCTGAAGTTGCTTTATCAATTGTTGATAAAATATTTACTAAGGTCGTTTTTCCAGAACCAGAAGGCCCCATAATACAAACAAATTCATTATTTTTAATTTCAAAACTAAGATCATCTAAAGCAATTTTTGGTGAAGGACCTAGTTCATCATATATTTTCTTTAAATTTTTAACTTCAAGCATAATATTTGTCATTTTTAATTTCCTCCTTTCTTTCATATAGAATAATCATTTCTGCTAACATATAAGGAATTAGATATTCAGCCATAATAATAAAAGTTGTCATTATTCCCATTCCCTGATTAAAATAAAAGACAATAAAAATATTAAAAATATAAATTATTGACAATATCCAAAGATGACGAAAATAATATTTTATTTCCTGCATATAAACAAAATCAATTTCTGCTCTTGCAAAGCCAAGTTGATAGATGGCATGAAAGTGTTCTCTTCTTTGTATATGATCAATTTTAAAACGATTTATAAGCGTCAAACTCAATAATATATTGGTAATAACAAATGCAAGATGCATCTCAAAATTGAACAAACTATTATCAGTAGTCCCACAAATGAATGGCACGATTCCGATCATTGCTACCATTAAGATTAAAATAAAAGATTTTGACTGTTGCATAATCAAACTTACATCTTCTTTAATTAATAGGTCTTTTGCCGTTTTGCAGTACTTTAAAGCATTTCTATTATAGTGATGTGGTAAATAATGCCGAAACACTCCATAGGCACCGACTGCCCCAAAAAATGAAAATAAGATATATCCACCAACTTGATTATTTCCAGTATACATACATATTAAGCCAAATATATAAATAAGAGGATAAATCCCATCCGGCGGTTTTATTGCACGAGTATCTTTTTTATAACTAATTATATTATGATTTTCAAGTAATTCTGTTATTCCAGTACGCATAATAAAACCACTATTAAATAACATAATTACCAATATCATCGCTAAAATTACTGCTAATCCCTGCATCAAAGCATCAAAACTAAGGACAAAAATATTTGCATCAACACTTAAAATTTCGTATATCACCATTTTAACAATTGGACTTATTCCCAAAAAAACTATAATTCCAATCATTGAAGAAAAAAGGACAATACATAATACTTGAACCAAACTGTATATAGTTCGTTTAAAAAAGCTTAGCCCTGATAAGACAGTTAACCCTATTTCTCTAGATTTAAGTCTAATAAAATAATTGCTTGAATATACCATTAAAACGACACACATAAAGATCATAAAAAACGTTAATAACGCATTATATAAAAATTGAATATTTAAAAAATCTAAATTACCACTAATCTCTGGTGATTTTAGAATTTCCATAAATAATAAACAAACAGTTACTGTTGAAGCTATACAAATACATAAATCAACAGCACTCTTTTTTTCTAACTTTAATAAGTGCAATGCCATTTTAATCATCGTTACAATCTCCTCTTTTTATTAACTTTGCAAAACACTTATTAATACTTTTGCTAGCTCTTTTGAATATCTCAGTATATGGTGTTTTTAAAGCTTTAAATTGTTCATTTACAAGTTTATCAATACTATGCTCATTATCCTTTAATTCTTTTAATGGATAAATATAACTCTCTTTCATAATTGAAATATAATTCTCACGAGGATTATCTAAATTATATTCTTGGGACCAACTGCTAAAATGTTTATTTAAATATTTATTTAACATTACTGGATCATTTCTATCTCGATAAATTCTAATAAGACCTAATGGATCATTGATCGGAACAGATAATGAAACTATATAATTAAATAGATTATTTATCTGACTATTATTCATTATTTGAAAAGAATACGTATCACTAGTAGTATGAATATCAAGATCAACATAATAATTCAAAAAGAAATATGCCTTACCATCACACCCCTTTGAACTACACATCTATAAATCAATCTGCATAATGTCATTACAATTAATTTTCACTTCATTAAAACAAATTTCATTTTGATTAATCAACAGACCCTCGTATTCATGATTTATAGAATTATCAAAAATAACCTCTACTTTATGCCGTTGTATATATGCTTTAATTTTTTCATCAATATCTTTTAACTCAATTTGTAATTGTTCAATATACTCCTGTTTTCTTTCAAGTACATATCTAATTGAAAGTTCACTATTCATTATTAGTTTTATCTCATCAATGGATATTTCCATTGAACGTAATAGTAAGACCATTTTTAATGTATCAAGATCTTTAGATGAATAATTCCGATAATTATTTGCATCTCTTTGACAAACAACTAAGCCTTCTTTTTCATAATAAATTAGTGTTTGTTTAGTTATGCCAAAAATCACTTCAACCTCGTGTGTTGTCATAATAAAACCTCCCTTCTACCTAACATTTAACACTATATACTAAGAATACAGTCAAGGATTATTTATCAAACAACTCAATTAATTGCTTTTTAAAACTATTTCCAATTGGCAATATGGAACCATCTACCAGTTCTACGCAATTTGCAGCGATTTTAATAACAGCATGAAGATTAACAGCATAAGATTTATGGATTTGAATAAAATTTTCATTTTTCATTTGGCAGACAAACTCGCTTATATTTTTTCTTTCAATATATTCACCACTATTAGCATGAATATGAATGTAATGTCTAAAGGATTCAACATAATTAATTGAACTTATTCTTACTTTAGAAATAGTTCCGCTATTTTGAATTTGATAAGTTTTAAATCTTTTTACCATGACATCACCAAGCTGACTCATGAGATTATCAATATCTTCTATAAATTTATTGGTTCGAATATAATTAAAGGCTTCTAACTCATAACCTTTTTTTATTAGCTCTAAATCTTCTAAACCAATCAATACGATGATTTGCTGATAATCCTCTAAACGAATCCTCTTTAAATTTTCAATTTCAGCAATATTTTTAATTTCCATCATATAAACATCATAATTAACTGCTTCTTGGTAATCCATGATTTGTAGATCATCACATAACTTAAGCAGTTCTATTTTTAAGATATTTTTGATATCTTGATTTTTTATTGCCATTGCGATCCTAATCATGATGAACCCCGCTTTCAATTTCATCGATATATTGAGATACCATACGTTTAGGATTAGCAATAACTTCTAATAAATTATATGGATCATTAAGCGTTATTCCAAGAGACTCAATATGTTTACAAGCCATTACAAACTTTTGTGATTCTCTTGTATAAAGTGCTTCTAGTTCTACAGTAGTACCATCTTTCATTGTAATTGTAAAAGTTATAGGATGCCCAATTAAACCAAAAGGAAATATTGGAACATCATGCCAACCTAAATCAATCCTATCCATCTGTTGAACTTTTAAAGCGAGGAAATAGCTATTTTGCTGTTTAGGAAGATAAAAAGCTTTGATTCTAGCTGTAAATTTTCTAAACGAACTATATTTAAATACCTCTTCATCGATACTCCACCACATTCCAGAGCTATAAATTATTGGACCAGCAATAAAAAAATTAATAATTAAAATAACAAGGCCTAAAAAAATTCCATTGACGATTGAAGCATGGTATTGAACTTCAAATACAATCAACATTGTCGCAAATGGTACCCATATCAACATATTGACAATAGCTAAAATCCTTCGCGGTTTTCCGATTACATATTTTTTCACGTCCATCTCCTCCTAATTTTATTTTATCTAATTATTATTAAAATGATATACTTATGGCACGTATTGAGATTTACTGGCACAAAAAAAGATTAATGATTCTGCTCATTAATCTTTAATACGATTTTTTCGATATTCTAGGAAATCATTAAAGAACATCCGAATTACACAAATTAACGGAACTCCTAAAAACATTCCCAAGAATCCAAAGAGACTCCCAAATATGGTAATTGAGCAAATAATCCAAAATGGTGATATTCCTACACTATCGCCTAAAATGCGCGGTCCTAAAATCAAGCCATCAAACTGCTGTAACGCAAAAATGAAAAGAGCAGTCCAGATTGCTGGCATTATCCCATTTGTTAATAATACGATAAAAACTACGGGCACCCCACCTATGAATGGTCCAAAATAAGGAATCATGTTGGTAATAAAAACAACAAAAGCTAATAATGGGAAAAACGGTAAGCCCATCAGTCCAAATCCGACTAGTGCAATCAATCCAATAATGACTGAATCAATGAATTTCCCATAAATAAAATTACCAAAAATACGATGTGATTTAATCGCATAACCATGAATTAAATTCAAATTTTCTTGACTAATAAAACAAAGCATAAAACGATCAAAAATACGTGCAAGTTTTTCTGCTTCAATCAAAATATATGGACAAAAGATCAAGCCCATCAAAATAGTTAATAACGTACTCCCCGTTTTACCTGCAAAAGCAATTACTTCCATAAAATCATTTGCGCTAAGACTTTTGATAGAATCAACAAAAGTCTGCTCCACCTGGATAATCGTTCCTGCTAAATTAGGATCTTCAAAAGAACTATTTATCGATGCTTCAAAACTCTTAACATATGTATCAATATTTTTAGCAAATTCTACTGCATAATCCATAACCATAGGAATTAACCAGGTCAACAACAAAATAATCATTAAAATTACTGCCAAGCTCACTAATAAAACACTTAATACACGTCTATGCTTTTTCAAAAATGAGCTTTGACAGTTTTCAAACAGTTTAGTCACCATCTGTACTAACGGCTCTAAAAAATAGGCTAGTACCCCACCTATAATAATCGGGAAGCACGCATTTAATAATACCGAAAACCATGATGGTTCAAATACCTTATAAACAACTATTAACAAAATTCCGATTATTAACAGTCCACTATATTGTTTTAATTTATCTTTTTGCATTTATAATTCTCCTTAGATAGTTATCCTAATTATACCATAATTATGCAGGCATTTCCCCTTTTTATTCCACTTATCCAAAAGTTGCTCTATATACGACAACGTCATTACTTCATAAACCTCTTTACTAACTAGATCATATAAATGGAAATCATCATTAATAACAACTAAAGTTAGACCGTATTCACTTAATTTTTCCAAAATAAAACCCTCCTCAATGCAGTTTATGCATTAAAAGAGGGAATATTACTCATATACATGATCAAACTTAAAGAAAGCATTACACCGCCAAATACATCACTAAAATAATGGACTCCCAAATATATACGACTTAATGTCACAAATAATATAATTATTATACATCCGCTGATCAACAACTTGCGATATTTCAACTTACTATGATACAAATAATAAATAAATAATCCATATAGACAAGTTATTGCCATTGCATGTCCACTAGGAAAACTATAATTAGTTTCGTTGACTAAATGCACAACACTTGGTCGAGGCCGCTTAACAATAAACTTTATAATTCGATTAAGCAGCTGCTGGATAAATGACGCTGCTAAGCAAACTAGAGCAATTCTTTTACTGATTATAAATGCAACACAGATTGCTCCAATAATCCCGATAAAACTTCCTAGATGAGTTACCATAATTACAATTGGTGTTACTCTTTCATTAATCAGTATTTGCAGCAATTGATAAACAAAATTATCGATTGGTTTAATTATTCCAGTCATAATTAGAAAATAATCAAGGATAAACAAAGCTAATGGGATTAAAAAAAAACACTGTTTATAATTCTTTTTTAACTTTAACGCCATTTTCTTTAACTATAAATGCTGGTACCCCAACAACTGTACAATTATCAGGGACATCCTTTAACACAACTGTTTGAGCTCCAATAATACTATTATTACCAATCGTAACATCACCAATAACCTTTGCTCCTGCTGAAACCATGACATTATTCAATAACGTTGGATGGCGCTTTACTTTGTGTTCACCAGTTCCAACTCCACCTAAAGTAACACCTTGATATAAAACACAATCATCACCTATGATCGTTGTTTCACCAATAACTACCCCCATACCATGATCAATAAATAAACGCTTTCCAATAGTTGCCCCAGGATGAATTTCGATTCCCGTAAAAAATCTTGCAATTTGGCTAAACATCCGTGCTAAAAATTTTAAATGTAATTTCTTCCACAAAAAACTATTGATCCGATAACAAAACATTGCATGTACCCCAGGATAATTAATAATCACATTTAAGGCATATCTCGCAGCCGGATCCGTCTCTAGTACTTTTTTTATTAAACTCCTATTTTCCATACTCTCACTCCTTCTAGTTAATATATCGATAAATCATCAATAATGCAACTAATATATATTATATTTATGAAATTTTTTATTTTTTTTCTAGGCAAAAATTAAACAGAACTCATCCCCCATGAGTTCTGTTTAAACGTTATTAGATACTATTATAGTGTGTATCTTTCTTCCCCTACATAAATCATTAATTGATTTATAAATAGATTATAGCTTCTATAAGAAAAATGTCAATATAAATATTGAAAAAATCTAATTTTTTTATTATTTTTTAGTATATTCATAAACTATAAAGTGAAAATCATAAATTTGTATACAATTATACACTATTCAAATAAAAAACTGCTATTAAGCAGTTTTTAAATTCCATATAGTTTTAAAATAACATTATAAGCTTTATCAATAATATTTTTAGATAAACGACCTTCAATCGAGAATAAGCGTCCATATGTAGTTTTTCGAAGTTCCTTGTATAATTTAGGCTTCGTATATTTTAAATAACTCCACAAATCATCTTTATCTTGAATACTCTCAGGTGAACCATCATGAGATAAAAGGGCACAAGTTATCAAAGTAATCATTGATAGATACTTGATCATATAATGACGTTGCTTACGAGAGCGCAGTGTATAAATATCATAATAATCAATATATTCACGTGCTGTATCTAATAATGCAGGAATAAAAATATCGTTATTAATAACATTTTCAAATGGATTACGGCCAAAACAGTATAAAGGCATGTCGATATAGCAAAATGATCTAATATATGGAAGAGGAGCGTAGGCAAACATCTCCATATAAAAAGTTGCATTTAGAGGAAAATTATCAATCACTTCTTTAATAATCTTAGTTTTTATAATTAATGCCGGTGTTAATAAATATTGCTGTTTTTTAAAATGTTTTATTTCATGCCAGCCAAAAATTTTATCACTTGGCAAAAGCGAACGATAGCTTACTTTGCGTGGTCTTTTTCCATAACAACAAAAATAATCGGTTACTAAAACATCCAGATTTGCTTGTACTCGAATAATATCTTTTAATGTTTCAATGACCCGTACTAAAGATGCCTGATCAAACCAGTCATAACTATTCAAGAGTTTAAAATATAATCCGGTGGTATACTGATAAGCACATTTAATATCATCGATATTTTCAGTATTTTTAATAACTTTAAAAGTATCAGGGTATTCATTTTGATATTCCATTGCTACTTCATAAGTTTCATCAGTTGAATTTTTATCAATAATAATAACTTCTAGTTCATCTTTTAATAATAAACAGGAACCCAATGCTTTGTGCATATACTCGATTGCGTTGTAACAAGGAATACAGATAGTTAATAACTTCATAATAGCCTCCATTTATATTCTTAGTTATATCTTAGCATATTTATGGCATAATATATAGTTGATATTGCATTTGGGACGATTTTATGGTATTTTATTTAAGTATACGTTAAAGGAGAATTGCTATGTATTTCGTAATAAATTGTTTTATTAGTGCAGTATGTATTATTTCTTTAATTTTATTCACTGAAGTCTTTCCTAAATGGACTAAATTATTAGTTGGTGCCGTACAAGTTGTTACAACTTCTTATGCTATTGCTATTCTAATTAAAAAAATCGGTGAATGGACTTCGGTATGGTCAGGAGATTATAAATACATTAATAGTAATTTCTTATGGATCCTACCTATCGTTGCTGTAATTACTATTGCAGTTGCGTACATCTGTAATAAAAAATCAAAAAAAGCAGCAAAATAAAAACATGAATTCAAATTCATGTTTTTATTTTATACCTTTTTCTTTAGCAATTGCATCTAATGTTGCTGCCATCCGAGTTAATGCTTCGATAACTTGTTGATCATCACGATAAACACCTAATACAATACGTAGATGTCCTGCTCCACCGGGTCCATAATTAATTCCATCATTAACCGCCACTTTAGCTTCACTAATAAGACGCTTACAAATCGCACTACTATCGCCTAAAGCGCTAACATCAACCCAGGCTAAGAAACCAGAGGCTGGCAATTCCATTGAAACCCCAGGTACTGTATTTAAAATATTGTAAGCTTGATGACGACGAATATCGTAAGCACGGTTGAATTCATCCATAAATTCAGGATGCTTAAAAGCTTCAATTGCAGCAATTTGACTAACAGTATTAGTTGCCCCAATCACACTTACCGCACAACCATACATCACATCCATAATTACATCACTTGCCATAATATAGCCAACTCGATAACCGCTTAATCCCATCCCTTTAGAAATTGAACAAACGGTAACTGTATGTTCAAACATACCATCTAAAGCCATCGGTGCAATAAACTCATTTTCAAATGTAAAATCTTCAAAAGCCTGATCACAAACAAGTACTAAATCATGTTTTAAAACCACTTCCCTAATTGCCATAAGACTTTCATGATTATAGACTGTTGTAGTCGGATTATTAGGATGAGTTAAAACAATCATCTTAGTCTTGTTACTAACTAGTGATTCTAATGCTTGGTGATTAATTTGATAATCTTCAGCTTCATTTAATTCAAGAACTACCGGCGTAGCCTGCATCATTGTAATATTTTGCATATTATTAGGATAACTTGGACAAGGAATGATTACTTCATCACCCTTTTCCAAGAAAGGATACATTGCAAAGAATAAAGCACTATCACTTCCAGGCGTAATAATTACGTTTCTAGCCGGATTTAAATCTACCCCATACATATTCTTGGCTTTTTGACAAATCATTGCCCTAAGCTCCATATTTCCCGTTGGAGCAGTGTAATGCGCTGCTACAGGAGATTTTATTGCTTCAAGTGTTTTTTCCATAATATGCTCAGGAATTGAAAAGTCAGGCATAAAAGGATCGGCCCATCCCATTAATGCTACTCCATTTTCAGCTAATTTAGCAAAACTATCACCAACATCCGCTTTTTCTACCTCGCTGAATAGCCCGCCTTCAAACCCTAAAAACTCTTTTTTCATTCTATTTTTCATCTTAGTACCTACTTAATAAAATAAATATTTTTACGTCCCGGATGTAAATAAATTAATCCATCTCGAGTAAATGCTACTGTTTCTTCAGTATAGAAATAATAATCTTGGCCAAAAGCTTTGCTCTTTGTATTTAATTCAAGTGCATATGTTGTATCATATGACATTAACACATCACCTTTAACAGGAATTGCTTTTTGATTATTCCATAAACCAATCGTTGTCCCTGGCCCATGACCATAAATATTACATGGATGAGAATATAATACAGCTTCAATTCCTTCATCTTTACCTTGTTTCAAAGAATCTATCAAAACATCATTACCACTTTTACCATCAGCCATGTTTTCAGCCACAATGTCTTGAAAACGATCATTAACCTTCATTCCATCAAGCAATTCCTGTGGAATACTCTCTTCATCATCTTTAGCAATATAAGCCAATCTTTGAGTATCCGTACAAATATTCAAATATTTAATTCCAAAATCACAATGTAATAAATCACCTTTTTCAATTACACCAAAATATCGGGGATTATCTAAACCAGGTCGTTGTAAATCAACAGTTGGTTCAAACCAATAATCTAATCCTAGATCCTTAACACGCTGCATCATCAACCATTGTAAGTCCTCACAAGTAGTAACCCCTGGGATAATACTTTTTGAACTAAAAGCTTCTTCAATCACAGAAAAAGCAACCTCCATAACTTCTGGATGTAATTCTAATTCTAATGGAGTACGCAACTCCATCAGCTTAATTGCCAACATATCATTACGTACGATTCGTTCAGCATATTCTGGAGCCATTTTTGCTGTAATCATTTCATATAACCCCTGTGTCAATCCATCACTAAAAGCAAAATTATTTGAAACATTGACTGCAATTGTTTGTGGATCATATTCTTTGCATAAACGATTTAAACAAGCCATTTGATCTTCATTATTAAAATCAGTCCAATAACTTGTATAATATGGCGCTAATTCCTCACTTGGCATACAGAGAGAAAAACGATGTATATTATCCCCCTCTTTAACAAAAGCAAACAATGAAATTCTTCGTGCAGTTGGATAATTAGCTGGTGTAATTGCATGAAATAATGGATCTTCATTATATTCTTTAGAAGCACTGATCCACATATCAACATCATATTCTTTCATTACTTTAGGTAAAATAAGTTCTAATCGTTCTTTCAAACAAGCATCTTTAATTTGATATTGTTCTTTTACTGATCTAATCTCTTTCATAGTTTCCTCCTAGAAAAATAAGGTACACAAAGTGTACCCTATTTTATTTCTTATTTTTCAACTTTAGCATAAGCTAATTGATAATGTCCTTCTGGTGAATGAGTTACACCTGTTACTTTAGAAGACATTAAGTATGGTTCAGCATATCCAAATAATGGAATTACATAATGTTGTTCACCAACTAAATAGTTTTCTGCAGCATGTAAAGCATTCATACGTTCAGTTTTATCATCAATTGCATTAGCAGCAGCTACTAATTCTTCGTATTTAGCATCATCTACTGTGTTACCTGGAGTAGTTGAACCAACATACATTGATAAATAAGCCATTGGATCGATGAAGTCAGCAGTCATGGCATGACGACAGATTTCGAAATCACCTTTGTCACGAGCATCAAAGAATGCTTCACCTTCAGTTGCACTTAAAGTAAGATCAATATAAGCTTCTTTCATAGATGCTTGCATTGCTTGAGCAACGTTTTTATGCATAGTGTTATCATTGTAAGTATATGTTAATTTTAACATATTACTTTCACTATAACCTTTAGAAGTCATGATAGCTTTTGCTTCATCTAAGTTATAAGTAGCTAATTTTTCTACAGCATCTTGTTCTTCACGGAAGTCACCAGTTGCTCCAGGAATACCTTTTGGAATTAATCCATTTAATTCATAAGCATTGTCACCATATCCTAATGCTTTTAAAACATTAGCACGGTTAATTGATAATCCGATTGCATTACGGATATCAGCATCTTTTAATTCTTCTCTTGTATTTTCATCACCAGCATTGATTAATACGTAGTAGTTACATACAAAAGGATCGATTTTCCAAGATTGTTTCTTTAATTCATCCTTGCTATTGATAGTATCAATGTTACAAGAAGTAGCGAAATCTAAATCACCTTTTTCAAACGCACTAGTTTGTGCATCCATATCTGACATTACTTTAAAAGAAATAGAATTTAAAGTAACATTTTTAGCATCATAATATTCATCATTTTTTTCTAAGAACACTTCATCTTTAGTGTTTACAGAAGTTACTTTGAATGCTCCATTGTAAGGAACATCAGAATTGTTACCCCAAGAAGATTTTGTAATATCTTCAGCATTCTTTTCTAAATAATCTTCTCTAACTGGATAGAATACAGTGTTAGTTAATAAAGAAGTAAAGTAAGCACATTTAGATTTTAACTTAATTTGAATAGTTGTATCATCTAAAGCAGTTGCTCCAAAGTCTTTTAATTCATCCATAGTAGTATAAGGAGTGTCAGTTTCTTTACCTGTTTTCTTATCCTTTACCATATGAGAAGTACCATCAATATATTGCCAAATAAATTGTGTGTAGTAACCACCAGTAGTTACCGCACGTTTCCAAGCATATACGAAGTCAGAAGCTTTTACTTTTTCTCCATCGCTCCATTTAGTATCCCCAGAAATCTTAATTGTGTAAGTAAGACCATCTTCACTGATTTCAGGCATATCAGTTGCTAAATTAGTAATTACATTACCATCAGTATCAAGTGTATATAAACCTTGATAAACTTGCGCTAAAATGTTAGCAGTTACTGAATCATCAACGATTGCAGGATCTAAGTCAGCAGTGTCTTTTCCTACTGCAACTCGTAAATCGGCTTCACTTCCGCCACCACAACCTGTTAAACAAGTTAGAGCCATTAAGAAGCTAAGACCATAAGCTAATAGTTTTTTCATGTTTTTTCCCCTTTCAACTATTTCTCATATAAGAAACATGCCACTTGACGATTTCCAACTGTTTTTAAAGCTGGTTTCTCTTGTGCACATCTCTCAGTTGCCTTTGGACAGCGTGTCCTGAAGACGCATCCACTAGGCGGATTTATCGGACTTGGAAGCTCACCTTCCAATACGATACGTTTTTTGTTGCGTGCTACCTTAGGATCCGGAATAGGTACCGAAGATAACAGCGCTTGAGTATATGGATGAAGTGGCTCATGATAAATATCATCAGCATCCCCAATTTCAACCATATTTCCCAAATACATTACCCCAATACGATCAGAAATATGTTTAACCATACTTAAATCGTGGGCGATAAATAAATATGCAATTCCCATTTCATTTTGAATCTTTTCAAGTAAATTGATAACCTGTGCTTGAATCGAAACATCCAAAGCTGAAATCGGTTCATCACATACAATAAACTTTGGATTTAATGCAAGGGTTCTCGCAATTCCAATTCTTTGTCTTTGTCCTCCTGAGAACTCATGAGGATAACGACGAATGTGATCTGGTTTCAAACCAACGATCTCTAATAATTCACGAACTCTTTTTTCGCGTTCTTCTTTTGTATCATAAACCCCATGAATATCCATTGGTTCACGAATAATTTCCCCAACAGTCATTCGTGGATTTAAACTTGCATATGGATCTTGAAAAATCATCTGCATATCACGACGGAACTCTTTTAATTTAGCTCCTTTAATTTTTGTAATATCTTCACCTTCAAAAATGACTTGCCCTTCTGTTGGATCATAAATTTTAACCAAAGCACGTCCAGTAGTACTTTTACCACATCCAGATTCTCCAACTAAGCCAAAAGTTTCACCAGGAGCAATCTCAAAATCCACTCCATCAACTGCTTTTACAACTTGTTTTTTAGCTAAGAATCCACCAGATACTGGGAAATGAACTTTAAGTCCTTTTACTTTTAAAATTGGTTCACTCATTGTCTATTCCCCTTTCCTTTTCAAATATGGATTATTTAACCAGCATGAGCTGCAGTGAGTACTTGAAAAATTACGATACTCATCCATGTGATCAACACAAATATTCATTGCGTTTTCACAACGATCAAGGAATGGACATCCTTCTGAAATATTTAATAAATCAGGTGGTGATCCAGGGATCGGATGTAATTCTTTTTTCTCTAAATCTTCAGGATTGGCAATACATGAAAGTAATCCTTTTGTATATGGATGTTGTGGATTATAGAAAATTTCATCAGTAGTTCCAGTTTCTACAATTTTACCACCATACATAATAGCAATACGATCACAAATACTAGCAACTACTCCTAAATCATGAGTAATCATGATAATACTTGAATCGATTTCATCTTTTAAACTTCCAATCAAATCTAATACTTGCGCCTGGATTGTAACATCTAACGCTGTTGTAGGTTCATCAGCAATGATTACTTTTGGATCACACGCTAAAGCGATTGCAATGATGATTCTTTGACGCATCCCACCAGAGAATTGATGAGGATATTGACGAATTCGATCTTCTGGTGAAGGAATTCCTACTTTACGCATTAAATCAATCGCTTTATCACGTGCTTCTTTTTTTGAAATTTTTGGATTATGATTAATAATCGGTTCAATTAATTGAGTCTCAATTCTTAATGTCGGATTTAAGAAAGTCATTGGATCTTGGAAGATCATTGCCATATCATTACCACGAATTCGATCCATTGTTTCTTCATATTTTTTACGACTATCAAAATGAGTCGGTGCTATTTCTTCACCATCAATTTTAATTGACCCATTAGTTACACTACCATTTCCAGCTAGTAATCCCATAATTGAGAACATTGTTTGTGATTTACCTGAACCAGATTCACCAACAACACCTAACACTTCGCCCTTATCTACATAAAATGATACATCACGAACAGCTTTAACTGTTCCATTTTCGGTACTAAATTCAGTAGTAAGGTCATTTACTTCTAACATCTTCATTCTATAATTCCCCTCCTACTTCTTCTTAGGGTCAAGGGCATCCCCTAAACCATCACCAATAAAGTTTAAAGCTAACATAGTTAAACAGATTGCTAAAATTGGCCATACAACCTGTAATGGCTGTGAACTGATCATCGCCCGTGCATCATTAGCTAAAGTCCCCCAGCTGGCTTGTGGAGCTGATAAACCGATACCTAAGAATCCTAATGTTGCTTCATAGAAAATTGCACTTGGAACTAACATTGTAAATGAAACAATAATTGGTCCCATACTATTTATAATCAAGTGTTTTAATAAAATTCTTTTTTTGCTAGCTCCTAAAACAAAGGCTGCTAATGAGAATTCTTGTTCTTTTAAAGTCATTACTTGAGCCCGTACTTGTCGAGCCATCCCCATCCATGAGGAAATACAGATCCCAATTATGATCGACTGGAAATTTGAACCCAATACAACTGTAATCATAATTAAGTATAACATATCTGGGATAGAATATAAGGCATCAACGATACGCATCATAATCATATCGACTTTTCCGCCAGCATATCCAGCGATAGCCCCATAAGTAACCCCAACACATAAAGAAATAATTGCGGCTGAGAATCCAACTGCAAGTGAGATCCGCCCACCGTACATAATCCTAACCAGTACATCACGACCAAAGCGGTCAGTACCAAAGATATGATCCATTGATGGACCAGCGAAAGTATTAGCCATATTTTGTCCATCATAAGTGTATGATGAGAAAATTGGCACAAAGATACATCCAATTGCCATTACCAATAAAAAGCATAACCCAATCAATGCTAATTTATTTTTCTTGAAACGATTCCAAGCATCTGCAATATATGTTTTACTTTCGTAAGCGATTTTTTCGCTATTCTTTTTCGAATCATCTAACTTCTCAAACATTTCTGGAGTAAGTTCGATGTTCATTACCTTATTTTCTTCCATCTTGCTTCCTCCTATTTTAATTTGATTCGTGGATCTACTACTGCTGATAGTAAATCAGTAATAATATTAAATGAAATTACCAAGAATCCTAAGAATATTGTTAATCCCATAATCATTGAATAATCACGAGTTTGAATACTTGAAACCATTTCTCGTCCAATTCCTGGTACTGAGAATAGAGTTTCAATAACGAAACTTCCTGTTAACATGTAGGCAAACGCAGGACCTGCATATGTAATAACTGGAATCAATGCATTTTTTAACGCATGCTTAATAACGACCTTTTTATAAGGTGTTCCTTTTGACCGCGCTAAGATAATATAATCTTGACGCATAACTTCAAGCATACTACTTCTAGTTAAACGACATACCATGGCAATTGGATAAAACGCCAATGACAAGGCTGGTAAAACATAATGAGCCGGTGAAGTCAGCCCCACAAATGGGAACAGCTTCAATTTAACCCCCAGAACAATCATTAAAAGTACCCCGATCAAAAATGATGGTACAGATACCCCGATTGTTGCAATAAACATACAAAGATTGTTAAGCCATTTACGTTTTGATAATGCAGCTGCAGTACCTAGTGCAACTCCAATCACTAGTGCTGAGGCAAAAGCAATTGCACCTAGTCTCGCTGTAACTGGGAAACTTTGTGAGATTGTTGTACCTACATCACGTCCAGGACGAACAATACTTTCCCCTAAATCACCATGAATCAAATCATTCATGTATAGAGTATATTGCTCAAATACTGGCTTATCTAAATTGTACTTTTTAATCGCAATTTCGCGTGCCGCTTCATTTTTATATTTTTCACCACTAATTGGCGACCCTGGTGTTGCCTTCATCAAAAAGAATGTTGCTGATGAAAGTAAGAACAGTGTTACGATACCAATGAGCACCCGCTTTAAAACATACCTAAACATTTAATCACCTATTCCTTTACTATATATCTACTAGGATACCTTAATATGTATCAAATTTCAAACATTTTTTTACACGCTAACCCCATGAGCCCCTAGGGATTCCGCCCAAAAACCGCAAATTGTATACGATTATACACAATTTGTTGGTATTAAAATTTTTTTATAAATACCATACTTTAATTGATTTCTGCGATAATTATACCAATAATTTATTATCAAGTCAATAATTTATTTAATTTTGTATTAAAGCGCATACAATTTAATTTTCAGAATAAATCCCTTTTCTCATACTTTTAGCACTATTTGCTGCCTCAATAATTTCATTTTTATAAGTGTAGTCATATCCGTAATCATAGAACTTTTCAACTAAACCTTCACGAGCAATTTGTTCTTGAAGTAATTCACCATCTACAAAGACCCATGCTAATAAACGCCCATACTTATCTTTACTATCACCATCTACATTTAATTCCAATTCGATTTTCGCAGCATTCGTCAATTGTGTTTTTGTATAATCGCTCGCTTCTTCACCATACGGCTCTATCTCTTTAGTTGATTCAGGTGTATCAATATATAAAAAACGAACTTTTGTACTCTCACCATCTACATTGAACCATGCTGTGTCACCATCAACACATCTATCTAAAGTTACTTCAAATCGTTCGCCTGTGGGAATTGATTTGTTCTGCTGATAAAAATTGTAACCAATTACCGCCAAGATAACTATGATTCCAAGCCATGATCTTAATAATTTCTTTTGTTGTGTTTTTGTTAGTTTAATCTTCTTAGCCATTAATTCCAACCGCCTTTTTCGCTAATACATCAGCTCTTTCATTATAAAAATCACCACTATGGGCTAATACTTTGACAAATGCAATTTTTAAATCTTGACGATACTCTTTTACTTTACGCTGATATTCTTGTGTTCCTGGTTTGTTTGCTTTCCACATACCATTTGCCCATTTTTCAATTCCCTCGTAATCAAAATAAATACAAATTTGTTTATAACCATTGTTTTTAGCAAATTCCATTGCACAAATACTGCCTAAAATTTCACCCGCAACATTACGCATCGAAGCATAATTTTCATCAGCACCTTTACCATACATTTCTTTGATTACTTTTTGTTCCTCAATAATCACACATCCAAAACCATATTCATGTGTCTTAATATTGTAGCTGCCATCAACATAAGCAATTAAACCCCCATCAAATTCTATCTTTTCTTCTTTAATAAATACTTTTGCATCCTCTAATGAAGTAAATGATTTATATATTGCTCCTTTAAATTTCTCAACTTGTTTCTTACATTCATCCCAAGATGAATAAATTCCTGGTTTGCGACCATTTTTTACTGCATAATATTTAGCCATAACTTCTCCTTTAATAATTGATAAAATGATTTTAAACTAGAAATTCTATTTAGTAAAGAAACTTAAAGGGTACTAAAGTAAGAAAAATTAATTTCCTTAGCCCTCAACAGTTGTCTATTTATCAATAATGAGTATAATTAATGTATTAGGTTAAAGGAGAAATAATATGGATATTGAAGAAAGATTTTTAAAATATGTAAGCATTGATACACAATCAGATGAATACTCAGATACTACCCCTTCAACGCTGAAACAACTAGATTTAGGAAAAGAATTAGTTAAAGAAATGTTGGAATTAGGAATCACAGATGCACATTTGGATGAATACGGTATTGTTTATGGAACAATTAAAGGGAATGGTGGTACCGGGGATATCATCGGCTTTATTGCTCATATGGATACTTCTCCAGATGCTAGCGGAACTAATATTAAACCTCAAAAAATCAATAATTATGATGGTTCTATCATCGAAATCAATAAAGAATTAGGACTTTCTTTAGACCCTGAAGAATTTGTTAGTCTAAAGAAAATGGTTGGTCATGATTTAATCACTACTGACGGTACTACTTTATTAGGAGCTGATGATAAAGCTGGTGTTGCTATCATTATGGATTTAGCAAATTATTTGTATGAACATCCTGAAGTCAAACATAATGATATTAAAATTGCTTTTACTCCTGATGAAGAAGTCGGGCGTGGAGCTGATAATTTCGATGTTAATAAATTTGGAGCCAAATATGCCTATACTTTAGATGGTGGGGATATTGAAGAATATAATTATGAAAACTTTAATGCATATAGTGCTCAAGTTGAAATAACCGGAAAATCAATCCACCCGGGAAATGCCAAAGATAAAATGGTTAGTGCAATCAATGTTGCAATTGAATTTGAAAACATGCTGCCAGCTCAGCAAAAAGCATATTTTACTGATGGTTATGATGGTTTCAATCATCTTCACCATTTAGAAGGTGGTTGTGAAAAAGCTACTTTAGAATATATCATTAGAAATCACGATCTTACATTAGCCAAAAAACAAATCAATGATTTTAAACGTATTAAAAAATATTTAGATGAAAAATATGGATATGAATTGATCAAACTAGATATTAAAGAATCATATTTAAATATGGCAGAAGTTATCAAAGAAAATTATTATATAATTGAAAGATTAGAAAAAGCAATGAATAGTGTTGGAATCCAAGGTTTTGCTAGTCCTATCCGTGGTGGTACCGATGGTGCTCGCTTAACATTTATGGGGCTTCCTTGCCCAAACATCGGCACCGGCGGTGATAATTTCCATGGTCCATTTGAATTTGTTTCACTCACGATGATGAAACAATCAGTTGAAATTTTAAAAGAGCTGATTAAAGAGTAGTTTTATGAAACGCTGTTTATTCATTATTAATCCGTCTTCGGGACAACGGACTATTCAAAACACTTTAGATAAATTAATTGGGCAGCTTACTTTGCGTCAATTAATTAATCATATTGATGTTTTCTACACCTTAAAAAAAGATGATGCTTATTTTAAAGCACTAAATGCTGACGAACAAGACTATGATTTCATTACAGTAGTTGGCGGTGATGGAACGATCAATGAAGTAGTTAGCGGGATGGTTGCCAGCGATAAAAAAATTCCACTATGTATACTGGCAGCGGGAACTGTCAATGACTTCGCAAATTATTTGAACCTACCTAGCAATATCGAAGGAGTTTGTAATTTAATCAATAATTTTAAGACTGTCTGTTGCGATGTAGGTAAAATCAACGAACGCTATTTTATGAATGTGGCTGCCGGGGGAATGTTCAGTGATGTATCATTCACCGTTAGCAAAGCTGATAAAAAAAGATTAGGTCCCTTAGCTTACTATCTAAACGGTATTGCTAATCTTCCTAGTCAATTAAATACTAATATTAATTTAAAAATTGTTTTAGATGATGCTAATATTTTAGAAACAGAAGCAAAAATGTTTATGGTTACAAATACAAATCGTGTTGGCGGATTTGAAAATATTATCCCTTATGCAGATATTCAAGATGGAATGCTTGATTTAATCGTAATAAAAAAATGTTCTGTTACTGATTTAGTTGCTCTATCAAAAGATTATTTGTTGAAAAAACATGCTAATAGCCCATTTATTTCTTATGTTCAAGCAAAAAAAATTGAGATTTACAGCCAACAAAAAGTTGTAATTGATATTGATGGTGAAGAGGGGTCACCATTGCCAGTGACAATTGAAGCAATAAGCCAAGCTATCAATATTTTAGTACCATAGGAGTTTGTTAAACAGACTCCTTTTTTATTGTTTGATTATTTAATTTATATTATAATCTATCTGTACATCAAGGAGGAAATTACATGCACCCAAAATATCATTTAACAGCCCCTAAACATTGGATCAATGATCCTATCGGGTTTATTTATTACCAAAATAATTATCATTTATTTTATCAGCATTTTCCTTATGAAAATAAGTGGGGAACAATGCACTGGGGTCATGCTACTAGTAAAGACCTAGTAAACTGGGTTGACCAGGGAATTGCATTATACCCTAGTAAAGACTTTGATGCAAATGGTTGTTTTTCTGGTTCAGCATTAGAAGTTGATAAAAAAATGTATCTATATTATACGTCTGTTGTTTATCAAAAAGTCAATCCCGAAAATATTCATAAAACTGCCCCAGGTTATGATTTTTATTCTAGCCAAAGTATGATTATAAGCGATGATGGATTTAACTTCGATAATCTTAATCAAAAACAATTGATCATTCCAGTATTTAAAGATGGCGAAGTCGGTCATCCTGTTCATACACGTGATCCAAAAGTATGGAAATTCCAAGATACTTACTATATGGTTTTAGCAAGTAAGTATTTAGATGATAACAATGATTATAATGGTCAATTATTATTTTATACTTCTAAAAATGCAACTGAATGGCATTATGCTAATAATTATCGCGGCATTAAATGCGGTGATATGTGGGAATGCCCAGATATTTTTACAGTTGCCCATCAGGATATATTGATCATGTCTCCAGAACGGACTAATGATAGCGGCTATCCATCTCACGCACGTATTACAACAGCTAATTTTGATCATCAAAACTGTCAATTAGAGATTACTGGTGAACTAAATTATCTTGACTATGGTTTAGATATTTATGCTCCCCAAACAACGATTGACGAAGCCGGACGAAGAATTTATGTAGGCTGGATGCGTATGCCTGTTGCCGATGAAGCTAACTGGATTGGATTAATTACTTATCCACGTGTAATCACATATCAAAATGATGCTATATTTACGAATATTCATCCATCTGTCGATAGTCTCTTTAAAAAGCCTGCAACTGAGTTTAAAGCTACGCAGGTATGCAAGATCGTGACTAATTTAAAAACAGGTGATTTCATAAATATTGGAGGTTATCTTATCAAGTATGACGATTGTCTTTGTATCGATCGTTCTAATGTGTTTAAATCTGATGCGGCATTAAAAGAGCTACGTTCACCAAAAATCGATCACTGTAATTTAAACATCTACTATGACCAGGATATTATTGAAATTTATATTAATAATGGTCAATATGTTTTATCAAATATCGTCTATGAAATGGCAGATACGATTAAGAGTAATACTGGTTTTGAAATCTTTACTGACTAGAACTTGTTTTAAACAGGTTCTTTTAGTTTAAAAATAACTTATTATGGCAAATATTGCTGATTTAAAACCGTTTTATACTTCTGTGACCCCAATTTATTAAATTTTCAGAAAAACTCCTCAAATTCAACAAAATCAGTCATTTAAGGTAGGTATATTATTATAATCATTTCAATATTTTATGAAGACAACTTTGATTAAAAAATTATTCTTTTTACCAAAATAATAAAAGCGAATTCTCTTGAGAACTCGCTTTTGCCTTTATCTGCTGGGAATTACTATTGCGGCAATAATATAAGCAATAAAGCCACTGCCTCCCATAGCAGAGAAAATAATCCAACCTAATCTTACCAATGAAGGATCAAGATCAAAGTATTCTGCAATTCCACCACATACTCCACAAACCATCCGATCTTGTCGTGATCGATAAATTCTTTTCATTTCTTACACCTCCATCTTAATTCTAATACTTCCAACATTACAATCAGCTTCTATTTTACGTTGACCGCCACTATGACTATATTCATCACTCAGTCCGTCACTTCGATAACTTCCAATACTAATATCACCAACATCACTATCGACTTCATAACTGTAATCCGATTCACTACCTACCATTGTTGCATCAATATCTCCAGCATCGCAGTTAAATTCACTTCGATAACTATTCAACAAGTTAATCCGTGCATCCCCGGCATCAACGTCTACTTTAGTATATGATGCAATAATATTTTCGGCCTTAAAACTTCCAGCATCCACATCAATTTCAACATCATTAGCCTTCAAATTAGGAACAATCAATTCTCCAGCATCTACTTCTAATTCAACCTTATTAAATTCATAGCTATTCGGTATATAAATTTTAATTCTAGTTGTTATATCAGTAACATTTATAAGATGCCAAAATCTAAAACTATCCTTTACAATCAAAGTGTTTTGTTCTTGATATAATTTAATTTTTTTGCTCACATTTTTTGCTTCAACTTTAATTGTACTACCTTCATATTCAATTAATTCAACAGTTCCAGCTTCTGCTTGAATTTCCAAATTTTTAATGTCTGTAAATTCTTTTGTTACATCCATCGTTTTAGTAATAGGTAGACTGATTGTAAAATCACCCTTATCATAAAGAGTTTCCAGTTCTGAAAAACCACCAATCATCGTACCGCTGATGAACAATACAATTGCAAGCAACAACGATCCTAATGCCACATACCCTATTTTTTTCATCGCCGATCACCTACCCTATTAAATATATTTTGACAAAAATCAACGATTCCTCTAATAACAGCAGGGATTATTTTAATCAAACCTTTAGCTAACCAGAAAAAGACGAATGCTAAAGCAATTAAAGCACATCCTGCCGCCATGGTAATCAATCCTGCGCCTGGATACGCTGCAATAATCATAAATGCTTTGACAAAGCAGACTATCGCACCAATCAAACAAGCGGCTCCACCACACAAAATACCAACTCCAAGGCCAAATACAGCTCCAAAAAAACCTAATCCTAAACCAAGAATCCCACCACCTACTGGTAAAGCTAGAAAAACAGCCCCAATAATGATAAATATTAATAAGATTCGATTTCGGTCGGAATTTCCTCTAAAATTATTCTTGTGACGTTTATTATTTTGATAATCATTATTATCATCAGCAGCTGTCTCCTCTTCACTAATAATTTTAGCATCAATAATTTCACGAGATTGTTTATAATTTGAATTATCCATCCCTTTTTCACTATACTCAATATCCTGATCAAACTGATTATCTAAACCAGCTTTAATGATCGCTGCAACCCGTTCAGGAGAGCCTAAATCATTTATAACCTGCTGTTCATTTTCTGGACCAGCTTCATCAAAATAATCTTCATAATATTGCATAGCTTCTTCTCGTTCAGCATCTTCAATATCTTGAAGTAAAAATGCTAGTTCTTCAATAAACTTTTTACGATTCATAATTATTTCCCCCCTTCAATAATTTTATTGATCTTACGCACATACTCATGCCATTCCCCTTTATACATCTCAAGTTGAGCTTGTCCTTGTGACGTTATTTTATAATAACGTCGATTTCTCCCACCATACTCTTGATCATATGTTTCTAAACAATTATCCTTTAATAATCTTCTTAAAACAGGATACAAGGTCGATTCTGAAACATCAAGAGCAATTCTAACATCTTGTGTAATTTTGTAACCATAAGTTCCCTCGGCCTCCTTGGAAACTACTGAAAGAACAATTGCATCTAGCAATGCAGCTCCTGTATTAAATATCATAAGCCCAGCTCCTTTCATATTTATCTTTCAATAATATTATATTCTATATAGTATTATCTGTCAACTAATAATATATAATAATTATATATTATAAAAAAAGAAACATCATTTGATGTTTCTCATTAGTTACAGGTATGTACTCCTTCCTTAAATTTCTTTAAAGTTTTTGTTATTTCTAACATACATATCCAATATATGTATAAATAATTTTTCCTCTATCAGTAATTTCATTGTTCTAAATGTCTCATAGCTCAAATAAAACGCTATAACCAACACGATTCACCTCCAAAACATCGCATTGATTCTCAATTGCCCAAACTTTTAATAACGCTATCCAATATTTATCACATCCCAAGCGATTACTATAATTAAGCTGCTTGTATATGAAGCCATTTGAAAATTCTGGAGAATTTTAGATTATAACAAATAAAAGCACTAATATCTTATCCATTCTCAAAATTTAATTTCACTGCCCATCTGATAATATTCCGCTTATTTAAAATAAGATGTATTTCATCGTAACTGAATAATTCCTTTTCATGATTTACAATCATCAAATTTTAAAATTATGACATTGCAATTTTCATCAACGTTTTCCCATAGGCTATTAACATAAATAAAATTTTATCACTTTGTTAATTATTGTTTTTTTTAAGATATTTTTCACATATTCATTTTTAATAATATTTTCAAGGAGGTAATAATGAAGAAGGTTAAAAATATATTGATTGGACTATTAGTATTTAGCATTATTGCGTTATGCTTTATCTTTAACGGTCCCTTAGTTACCGAGGCCTCTAGTGATGATGAAAATAGTCGTCCCTATACACAATTAAAAAATACCACTAGTGATCCGGAAACTATTTACAGTGATAAATATCAAAAAAATATTTATCAGCAGATTAAAAAGATTAAACAAATAAATAATTACACTTTTAACAATCCCTTGTTAATTGAAAATCCTTATGGAACAAACACCACAGGAATCTATATGTATTTTACAACTGATTATCAATGCGTTGCGACATATACCATCAGTTGCGAAGGATACGAAGACTTCACCAGAACACTTAATACTAATAGTTTAAGCGGCTTTTCTAAAGAACATGAATATTTGCTAATCGGATCTATTCCCGATGCTAAAAACACTATTACTGTTACATTAACGGATACCAATGGCAAACAAGTTGATTCTATTACGTGGAGCTATCAAGCACCTAAATTATCTGGCGGTGATCAATATCTCAGCGTTGCAACTGAAAGTTATGATACTACATCAGCGCTAAGCAACGGTTTATACACCGTTTTAGGTAATGATGTAACCGAAGAAAATGATGAACAGACCTATATGCGATTATATGATAACGATGGCGTGATTAGAAGTGAAATTCCTATCATTTCATACCGCAGTCATCGAATTTTATTCGAAGATAATACTATGTATTTAAGTGTTTCAAGCACAAAGATCGTAGGAGTTGATCAAACTGGTTATGTTTCGACAATTTATTCTACTGGTGATTACAAATTGCATCATGACTATATTTTCGACAGTCAAAATAACTTAATTGTTTTAGCCAGTAAAAAGAATGCGGTAACTAGTGAAGATAAAATCATTATGATTGATCATAATACTAAAGCTATCACAGAACTTGTTGATTTAATTGAACTCTTTCCAGATTACTATAAAACTACCGCCAAGCCAGATTCTGCAGATGATTTAGATTGGATGCATATCAACTCACTTGAACTAGTTGGAAAAGATAGTTTGATCATTAGTTCACGAGAAACTTCAACAATTATGAAGTTAGATAATATTTATAGTAATCCAACAGTTGACTATATGATCGGTTCTAATAATTTCTGGCAAGAAAGTGGTTACGATGATTTACTTTTGACTAAGACAAGTGACTTTTCATTGCAGGCAGGACAGCACTGTGTTACCTATGTTGAAGATGCCACTCTTGCCAGCGGACAATATTATTTATATCTATATAATAATAATCTAGCAGTCAGTACAACTCGCAGCGATTATAATTGGAAAGAAGATGATAATTATCAAAATGTTTCTTACGATACTAAAAACGGTATTTCTTATTATTATAAATATTTAATTGATGAAAATAACCGTACTGTTTCTTTGGTTAATACAATCCCCGTTGATTACTCTGGTTATGTAAGCAGTGTCCAAGAACTTGATAACAATATTATTATTGATAGCGGAATGGCAATGTCATGGGGCGAATATGATCAATTTGGTACTTTGATCAAAAAATTCACAACAACCGGGGGCAAATTCGTTTATCGTGTCTTTAAATATGATTATAATGACTATTGGTTTCAATAACCCAATAGTCATTTTTTAATCTATGTATAGATATTTATCATATTTAATATACTAATTAATTTAAATAAAAAGAGCCTAAGCTCTTTTTATTTATTTTTCTAATGCCTGTTTTGCTAATGCTAGAGCACCACACACACCAGCATTATCACCTAAAGCAGGTGATACAATATAATCATCAATCTTATCCGTTAAAATTTCATCTTTTTGAATATATCCATTTAAGAATTCTCTTAAATATTTATGAATTAATGGGAACATTTGTTTTTGTTTTGAGACCCCACCACCTAAGATGATTTTCTTTGGTGAAATAACTAAAACATAAGTTGCTAGAGCCTGACCGATATAGTAAGCTTCTAAATCCCAAGCAGGATGGTCAGCCGGTAATTCAAAACCTTTTTTACCCCAACGTGCTTCAATTGCCGGTCCTGCTGCTAAACCTTCAAAACACGTACCGTGGAAAGGACATTTACCTGCATAAGTATCGTCTTCACGAACAATCATATTCATGTGTCCCATTTCTGGATGTAATAACCCATGAACTAAATTTCCTTCAACAATAGCACCACATCCAATTCCTGTACCAATTGTCATATACAAAGCACTGTCTAAACCTTTGGCTGCACCAAAATAAGCTTCACCTAAAGCAGCACCATTAACATCAGTATCAAATCCCATAGGAATATCATAACGTTCCTTTAAAGCACCCATGATATTAAAGTTACCCCATCCTGGTTTTGGTGTTGTTGTAATATATCCATAAGTTGGACTGTTTAAATCTGGATCGATTGGTCCAAAACATCCGACTCCAAGTGCCTCAATATCTTTTCCATCAAAAAATTTAAAAATATTCGCCATTGTTTCTTCTGGAGTTTCAGTTGGGAAAGAATCTCTTTCTATTACATTTCCAAATTCATCACCAATACAAACTACGAATTTAGTTCCTCCAGCTTCAATTGCACCTAATTTCATCTATTCTTCCTCCTCATTTTTACATTTCCATTATAGCTTAATTTACTATACAAATGAATAGTTTAAGTGCAAAAACAGAAACTTTTGACAAGATGTTTCATAAGTTTTCGTAAAATCATCAAATTCATGAAACTACGTTTCATCTAAAAAAATATAGATAGTATTAAACTATCTATATTTATCCGTATGTAATAATTTATTAGCGTTATCAATACGCTCTTGATTTGGTGGGTTAATTCCGTCTAATTGATAAGGAATCCCTAGTTCTTCCCATTTAAATACTCCTAGTGTATGATAAGGTAAAACTTCCACTTTCTTAACATTATTCAAAGTACTAATAAATTTATCTAATTCTGTTAAATATTCATCTTTATCACTGATACCCGGTACTAAAACATGACGAATCCAAACAGGTTTATTTATCGTACTTAAATATTTTGCCATATCTAAAATATTATCATTACCTTTTCCTGTTAACTCTTGATGCTGTGTACTATCAATATGTTTAAGGTCTACTAATAATAAATCTGTATATTTCATTAATTCATTAAATTTAGAAAAAAACGGTTCTTCTCTAGTAAAATTACCACCACTAGTATCAATACAAGTATTGATTCCTTCTTTTTTCGCTAATTTAAATAATTCAATTAAAAAATCAATTTGTAATAATGGTTCACCACCACTAACTGTAATTCCACCATCATTTCCCCAATAGCTCTTGTATTTAAGTGCTTTAGCAATTGCTTCTTGAGGTGTCATTTCCATTGTCGACTTAGCATTAGCCCAAGTATCTGGATTATGACAGAATTTACAGCGTAACGGGCATCCATGTAGAAAGATTATATAGCGTATTCCCGGACCATCAACTGAACCGAAACTTTCAATAGAATGTACAAAACCCTTGATTGCTGTTTCCATGTTAATCTCCTTTTTCATTAAAACAGCCTCTTTTAATTAAGAGGCTGTTGTTATGCTTATTTTTCAATAACTATTACATAGATTTATGGCAAGTTCTTGAAATAACATCCATTTGTTGTTCACGAGTTAAATCAATGAATTTAACTGCATATCCAGATACACGGATTGTGAAGTTTGCATATTCTTCTTTTTCTGGATGTTCCATAGCATCAATTAATTTTTCAGTTCCAAATACGTTTACATTTAAGTGATGAGCACCTTGTGCAAAGTATCCATCCATTACTTGAACTAAATTAGTTTTACGTTCTTCTTCATCATGACCTAAAGTATCAGGGCTGATTGTTTGAGTATTAGAAATACCATCTAATGCCCATTCGTATGGTAATTTAGCAACAGAATTTAATGAAGCTAATAAACCAGATTGTTCTGCACCGTAAGAAGGGTTAGCACCTGGTGATAATGGTTCACCAGCTTTACGTCCATCAGGTAATGAACCAGTAGCTTTACCATAAACAACATTAGAAGTAATTGTTAAGATAGAAGTAGTTGGCTCTGAATCACGGTAAGTGTGATGTTTTTTAAGTTTATTTAAGAATTCTTTTAATAACCATACTGCAATATCATCAGCACGATCATCATCGTTACCATAACGAGGGAAGTCTCCTTCAATTTCGTAATCAATTGCAATACCATCTTCATCACGAACTGTTTTAACTTTCGCATATTTAATTGCACTTAATGAATCTACTACATGAGAGAATCCAGCAATACCAGTTGCAAATGTACGTCTTACATCTGTATCAATTAAAGCCATTTCAGCTGCTTCATAATAATATTTATCATGCATATATTGGATTAAGTTAAGTGTATTTACATAAATATCAGCTAACCATTCCATCATTTGGTCATATCTTTCCATTACTTCTTCGTAATCTAAATATTCAGAAGTGATTGGACGATATTTTGGAGCTACTTGAGTTTTTGTTTTTTCATCGATACCACCATTGATAGCGTATAATAAACATTTAGCTAAGTTAGCACGAGCTCCGAAGAATTGCATTTCTTTACCAGTTTGAGTTGCAGATACACAACAGCAAATTGAATAATCATCACCCCATACAGGACGCATTACATCATCATTTTCATATTGTACTGAGCTAGTATCAATTGAAATCTTAGCTGCATATTTTTTGAAATTTTCTGGTAATGCAGCAGTATATAATACTGTTAAGTTTGGTTCTGGTGAAGGCCCCATGTTTTCTAATGTGTGTAAGAAACGGAAATCATTTTTAGTAACCATAGAACGTCCGTCAGTTCCAAGTCCTGCAACTTCTAGTGTAGCCCATACTGGGTCACCAGAGAATAATTGGTTGTAAGAAGGAATACGAGCGAATTTAACCATTCTACATTTCATTACTAAATGATCAATTAATTCTTGAGCTTCAGCTTCTGTGATAATTCCAGCTTCTAAATCTCTTTCAAGATAGATGTCTAAGAATGTTGATACACGTCCAACTGACATAGCAGCACCATTTTGAGTTTTGATAGCAGCTAAATATCCGAAATATAACCATTGAACTGCTTCTTTAGCATTTTTAGCTGGTTCAGAAATATCGAAACCATAAGCTTCAGCCATTTTCTTCATACCATTTAATGCTTTAATTTGTTCAGCTAATTCTTCACGTTGACGGATAGTATCATCTCTCATTGATCCACTTCCGCAATGTGCTAAATCATTTTGTTTTTCTTCAATTAAGAAATCAATACCATATAAAGCAACACGACGATAATCACCAACGATACGTCCACGTCCATAAGTATCTGGTAAACCTGTGATGATTTTATTACGACGAGCTAATCTGATTTCTGGTGTATATACATCGAAAACCCCTTGGTTATGAGTTTTATGATATTCTGTAAAGATTCTTCCTAATTCAGGATCTGGTGTATATCCATAAGTTTCACAAGCTTGTTGTGCCATCTTGATACCACCATAAGGCATAAATGCTCTTTTTAAAGGTTTATCAGTTTGTAACCCTACAACTGCTTCTAAATCTTTAAGTTCTTCGTCAATATATCCAGCACCATAAGCAGTTAATCCAGAAACCACATGAGTTTCCATATCTAATACTCCACCTTTAGCGCGTTCTTCTTTTTGAAGTTCTTGTAATTTACCCCATAATTTATCTGTAGCTTCAGTAGGTCCAGCCAAGAATGATTCATCACCATCATATGGCTTGTAGTTATTTTGGATGAAGTCACGTACGTTCACTTCCTCTTTCCAAAGTCTACCTTTAAAGCCATTCCATTGATCTTTTTCTAACATGTTTCTTTCTTCCTCCTTGAAATTTAATAACTGTTAGTTAAGTTTCTTACTTAAGTTTTAAATAATAATCTGATGGATTTGCAAGGGATGTCATCAAGACTAATATTCTACTACTATCGTAATGCACTTACATAATAAGAATAACACACACTATATTTTGGAAAATAACTTTATTTTCCTTTGTTATCCACGACTGCATTATATTATAAATTGTTTTTATAATTCAAGTCATTTGCACCAAAAAAACAAATTATTTTCAACAAATTTTAATCATTTTTTAAGATATAATGAAACAGTTGTTTTGTTAGCGCTTACAAATACTTTTTTTAACTTTTAAAGATTTTTATTAATAAATTTAAAATAAACGAATATATTATATTACCACGATTTTATTATCTATTTAATAAAATAAAAATATTTTTACATTAAAAATTAAATCTATTAAATAGTAGATTTTTTTTTCAATTTATTATATAGTAATATCTAGTTGTTAGGAGGGTACAAAATGGATTTAACATTCAACACCAATACTGATTTTGATCAAACAAAAGTACTAATTACTAATATCATTAAAAATACTGCTGATGACTATGATTTATTTCTTTCAGAAAATTCAATCAATAATCTCTCAGTACATTTAACCATTGCAATTATCCGGATCAAATCAAATAATTATATTCCCATGAGTAACAGTCAAATCGCTTCATATAAACAAGATCATAGTTATCCATATGCAAAAATGTTATGCGACCGTTTAGCACGTGAATTTGAAATTGATTTTCCTGAAGCTGAGATTTCATTGGTTTCCATGTATCTATCAAAAAATCAAAAATTAGATTTAGAAATAAATTCTGGTTTTGATTTACTTGACGATCAAGTTTTTAAGATTTTAAGAGAAACAATGTATACAATTTATCAAGACTATCATAAAGACTTTAGAAATGATGATAAATTATTCGTTGCTATCGGTTTACATTTAGAACCAGCTTTAGAACGTCTTGCAAATGGTCAACTTGTTGAAAATCCTTTAAAAGAAAAAATAATCGAACGTCATCAAGAGGAATTTAATTATAGTAAGATTTTAAATGATGTTGTTAGACATGATTTAAATCTATCATTCGATGATGATGAATTAGCTTTTATCGCATTACATTTTGTTGTTGCTAATAATCGCATCGATGAATAAAATAAATATCTAAATAAAAATATCTTCATTTCGTTGTGCTTAGTCAGTTTTCTAACTAAACAGTAATAAATGAAGATATTTTTTATTTATTTAAAATAACCAACTCACTTATTCGTGTTATGAATTATTATTTTTAACCAATTTACATCCCGCACTAGTTCCAATTCTTGTAGCTCCTGCAGCTACAACTTTTTCCATGTCTTCAATTGTCCGCACTCCACCAGATGCCTTTACTTCTAAATCATCTCCAACAGTTTGTTTCATCAAAGAAACAGCTTCAGGTGTAGCCCCTCCTGTTGAAAAACCAGTCGATGTTTTAACAAATGTTGCTTGAGCTTCCTTAGCTAATTTACATACTGTAACAATTTCTTCATCGGTAAGAAGACAGGTTTCAATAATCACTTTTACACATTTACCCGCAGCAGCATCAACAACTGCCTTAATGTCATTAAAGACTAGATCGGTATTCCCATCTTTTAGTGCTCCAATGTTAATAACCATATCAATTTCATCAGCACCATTAGCAATAGCATCCTTTGTTTCAAACGCTTTAACGGCACTTGTATTAGCTCCTAAAGGAAATCCAATCACAGTACATACTTTAACATCACTATCAGCTAGAGCTTGAGCGCAATAAGCTACCCAGGTTGGATTAACACATACTGAAGCAAAGTTATACTCTTTTGCTTCATCAATAATTTTAGCAACCATTGCTTTAGTTGCATCAGCTTTTAATACAGTGTGGTCAATCATTTTATTATAATTCATCTTCATCTTCTCCTTTATAATATATTCTTTCAAGTGCCTCTTTAACAATTTGGCTATCACCAGGATAATCTACTTGTCCTACATCGAGTGAAATAAACTTTTCATGTCCCTTACCAAGAATCAAAATGATGTCATCTTTACAAGCTATCTCGATTGCCTGTTCAATTGCAATTTGACGTGACTCGATAATTACACTATTAATATCGACAATTTCTTTTTGAATCGTTTTACAAATTTCATAAACATCTTCACCACGATCATCCAATTGTGTCAAAATAACATGATCTAAGTATCGATTCGCTAATTGCCCAAGTTCCTTACGTAATTTGTAATTACGCTTCCCAGGAGCCCCTAAAACCGCAATAATTCGCCCATGCCCTTGTCGAACTCCATCAACATATTCAAAAATAGCTTCATAATTACTAATGTGTTGACAATAATCAATAATAACTGCAAACTGTTGTTCTGTTTGAATCAGTTCCATTCGCCCTTCGATCGGTTTTACATTTTCAACTGCATCAATGACCATCTTATCATCACATCCCATAGCAATCAACACACCGGTTAAAGCCAAGACATTATAAATATTGAACATTGCGATTACTGGGGAATTAACATGAAAAGTATTTCCTTTAAATGAAATATCAAACTCACTATGATCTAAATGTAATTGAATATTTTTAGCCATAATATCACTTTCAATTTCAATTCCGTAAGTCAAAATGCGTCCTTGGGTATTATTTTTTAAAGTCATAAAATTTAAATCATCACTATTTAAAATCGCCCATCCCGTCGGTTTAATCATTTCAAATAATTTTTGTTTAGCTAAAACATATTGTTCCTTTGTTCCATGGAAATCTAAATGTTCAGCCCCAATATTAGTCATTACAGCAATATTAAAATTAATCCCGTCAACACGTCCTAAAGCCAAACCATGACTTGATGCCTCCATTGCAACAACTTTGACCCCAGCTCTATTCATTTCAAACAATTTTCGTTGCAAATACAGAGCTTCTGGAGTGGTATAAGGACATTCCTCTTTACGGCCATTATATTCTAATGAAATCGTTCCTATATATCCACTACTACAATATTTTGCCATAGCATCTTTAATCATTGAAGCAACTACCGTCTTACCACTGCTGCCAGTAACTCCGATAATTTTCATTTTATTACTTGGACAATCATAAAAAAGATTTGAAACACGATTAAGTTCTACTAAAGTATTCTCAACCCGAAAATAAATAATCTTATCATGGTAATAATTAAGATCTTTGGAATGAACGATTACTTTTGCACCCTGAAAAACAGCATCTTCAACATAACGATGTCCATCAACACTTAAACCTTCAATGCAAAAGAAAATCGAATAAGGTTTTACATATCTTGAATCACTATGAATTGAATAGATTTTCATATCGTTGTCAGTATCAAACAATTCATTTAAGCGTTTCATTAAACAACCCTTCCTTCCAAAATTTCATCATATTTATCAATTTTGATCGTTACGATCTCACCAATTAAATTATCAGCTGTTTTAACTTTAACTTTTAAATAATCACCAGCATGACCAATTAAATATTCTCCATCTCTTTTTTCAAATAAAACTTTTAAAGTTTTTCCAATCTGTTTTAAAGCAAACTCATGATTTAGCTCTTTCGATAACTGCAATAAACGATTAGCTCGTTCATGCTTAATTTGATCATTTACCTGATCTTTCATTTTAGCTGCTGGCGTATTTTTTCGTGGTGAATATGGAAAAACATGTAATTCACTATAATTAACTTGTTTAATAAAGTTATATGTTTCTTCAAACTCCTCGTCCGTTTCTCCAGGAAAACCAACTATTACATCTGTCGTAAAAGCAATATTTGGTAAATAACTGCGAATCTTATTAATTTTTTCTAAATATTCAGCTGTTGTATATTTACGATTCATCCGCTTCAAAGTAGCATCACTTCCAGCTTGTAAAGGAACATGTAAATGATCTACGATAATCTCATTTGAGCCGATTAAATCAATAATTTCATCACTAATTTGACTTGTTTCAATCGATGAGATTCTTAATCGCTTTAAGCCTTTGATCTTCACTAAATCTACTAGCAGTTCATAAAAACTATAGTCATCTAGATCCTCACCATAACCAGCTGTATGAATTCCAGTTAAGACAATTTCAACATATCCATTGTCAACTAGCCTTTGGGCTTGGTTTAACACACTTTCTTTTTGTCTTGAACGCACTCTTCCTCTAGCATAAGGAATAATACAATAAGTACAAAAATTATTACATCCATCTTGAATTTTTAAAAATGCCCGTGTATTTTTAAATCGATCAATATTTAGATCTTCAAACTTCCTTAGATTCATTACATTATCAACTTTAATGACCATTTCTCCAGTTTCCAAATGCTCATCAACATATTTGACTATATCACTACGGTATTGAGTTCCAAGAACAACACCAACACCTTCGATTTTTTCAATTTCCTCCGGGGCTGTCTGACTATAACACCCAACTACACAAATAGTCGCTTTAGGGTTCTTGCGAATTGCCTTGCGAATCATTTGACGTGATTTACTATCACCCGTATTTGTAACTGTACAAGTATTGATAACATAAACATCAGCAACTTGTTTAAAGTCAACTTCTTGATATCCTGCTTCATTAAAAATCTTCAACATTGCGTTGGATTCATATGTATTTACTTTACATCCTAATGTATGAAATGCTACTGTCTTCATTTACTCACCTTTTTTAATTTCTTTATTAATTTTTTGTAGGTCTTATCACCAACAAATTTATTCTCATATAAAAACTCTAATATTTCTTCATCATCCTGACTATTAGCTAATTTAACCATTGCTTCCTTAATCAAATTAAGATTAGGGTATTCTTTTGTATATCGATCAATTAAATTAATTTCATTTGCAATACGATAATTTTGTCCATTAAATTGATATACCGTTTTAAAATCATCATGATAAAAATAATAACTTTCATCATCTTGACCAACCAGCTGCAACGATGAAAATTGTGAATTGTATGGTTGTATTCCATATAATTCAATAACTTTATCTATTGTTTTAGCATAACTATTTAAATAAACTTGATGTTGTTTTAGTGTTACTAATTGATAATCATTAGCATAATATCTGTTTATAAACGGTTCTAAATAAGGAATATAAATTATTTCTCCACTTTGATGATCTTGAAAACTTGGGAAATTATTAATTATCTTTTCTTCATCATGATTAAACATTTTTCTTTTTTCTTCATAATTCACATATTCAAAAATATCATAATTAGCTGCCATAAATTTATTATAACACTCATCAATCGCTATTTTTGTCCTAATTCCATTTAAAATAACTTCATATGCAAATAAATCTTCCGGTGTCTTTAGTTTATAATTAAAGCCTTCTCCTGCCAGCTCTTTATTACCACCAGTCACAAAATTATATAATCCTGTCTTATTTAATTTTATTTCATAACGATATTTATTTAATAAATCCAATATACTCATTATCCAATCTCCCTAGCATAACCAATTACACTTAAAAAATATAATGGAGCTGTTTCACTTCTCAAAATTCTTTTTCCTAGTGAACAAGCTTTAATTCCTAATTTATTCATCATCTCAATTTCATCAAGTTCAAAGCCGCCTTCACTTCCAACTACAATAGTAATTTTATCACCTGAAGATAATTGGTCTAATGTTTGTTTTAGCACCATATGTTCACCTTGTTTAGCAAGTTCTTCAAAAGCTACTAGATTATGATCACCTAAATATTGATCAAGCTGTTCTAGTTTGATTACATTAGTAATTTCTGGAATAAAATTACGCCATGACTGTTCTGCAGCCTCTTTTAATATTTTTCGATAACGAGTGATTTTTTTAGCAAACTTTTGCTCATCCATCTTTACTACACAACGCTTTGTTTGAATTGGAACAATACGCTTGACACCAAGTTCTGTAGCTTTTTGTAATACTAATTCAAATTTATCCCCTTTGGGTAGAGCATAAACTAAAGTTATCTCGACATCTAATTCATTATTTTCTTCAAGCCGCTTATCAATTTTAACTAAACCTATCTCAATATCTTCAATTACGCCATAATATACTTGTCCAGCATTATCTATACAGATAATTTCATCACCATTTATATTTCGCATTACCTTTTTAACATGATGCAAATCATCATCCGGTAAAATTAGTTGTTGTTTACTTGTTAAATCTTCATTTATAAAATATCGTTGCATAATAGACCTCCGCTAACATTCTAACACGAATTATCGACAGAGAAAAGCAATAAACGACATCACTTTTTTTACTTTTTTCTTCTATTTTTATCAGTATTAATTTAGTAAATTAAAAAGTTGATTTCCATAAGCAAAATGTAGTGAACTGAATAAGTTGGACCACAACTTATTCAGTTCACTACAAATATCACCTTTTTAAATTGTTATTGTCCCCTATTACAATTTCACAACTTGTTAAAACTCGATAGTCACTCGCTACCTATTCACGTAACTCTGGAATTATTTGTGGTTTGGCATTTTTACCAGTTATTTCTGTTTCTTTAGCAGAAATTTTTATCATTGCATTCTTTTCCGTCATAAATGATGACCTACTGTTTCATTCGTTACTTTAGATAATAATTTAACTGTCTGAGTGTGGAGTTACCCTTTGCCATCTAATGATATCATAGCTCTCTTATCACTCCCTCCCAATAAAAAAACCAAATATAATTTTGCCTAAAAACACAAAAATATATCTGGTCTTACCTCCTCAAAGCAACAATCCTTCTATGGTATAAATATAACACGGAAATGAATATTATCAATATTTTTAGTGAAACCATTAATAAAAATATAATCCAATTTCAGTAAAATTTCAAATTAATTTTCCAAATTTTTCTACGATTTTATCCAAAAAATTATTTCCATAATCATAAAACTTTTGATGTTTGTAAGTTCTTTTAGAAAAAGACTTACCATACTCATGATTTAAACAATAACCAAAATATATTACACTAGAAATTAAATAAATTGAAATCAGCATGATTACTAAGCTGGCAAGCGGCCCATACAAAGCATTATATCGTGTATAATGATTGACAATATAGAAAAAGAATACTCCAATTAAAACAATGCATGCACTAGTAAAAGCAGCTCCAATCAAGCCATATGATAATGGTTTTTTTTCAAATGATAAATATCGATAAAAACAGTAAAATACAATAAATAAACCAGCCAACATAACAATTGTGCTGTTAATTGGTACTAAATAATTAAATAATGTTAATCCTACTAAACCAATTACTAACAAAACAAAAACTACGATAGCTTTAATTCGCACTAAAATCGCATAAGTATCAAAACCTTCATCAGTCATTGAAATCAACATAAAAGAATAAAAAGCATTACTCGCTAAATAAATAGAAAATCCCATTGAAATAATCAATGATACAAATGTTGTATATTCTTGTGACATTACATACTCAACAAAAGGTGCTAAAATTGTTTCAGGAACATAATCATATAGTAAATTAATTAAATTAGGCGCACTTAAAATATCCGTTTGAAAAACCTTTAAAAAAATAATCAGTGCCGGCAATAAAGCTAACAAAACACAAAAACTTAACGAATAACGAAACAAGTTTCCCTGGGGCGAAATAAATTTCATTACAACTCTTTGAAATCTTTCCATAATCCACCATCCCTCTTTATTGTTAACTATATCACAAAAATGCATACAAAAAAATAGTTAAAGGTGTTCAAAGAACACCTTTAACTTATTGAATCGCTAATTTAAAATCATCATCAAAGTCAACTAATACATGACTTCCATTTTTAATATCACCTTTAATCATTTCACGAGCAACCAATGTTTCGATTCGTGACTGAATAAAACGTTTTAGTGGTCGTGCACCAAATGTTACATCATAACCTTGTTCACTAATTACAGCTTTAGCTCTATCACTTACTGTAATAGTGATCTTTTTATCACTTAAACGATCAGATAGTTGTTTAATAAATTTATCAATAATTTTATTAACAACCGCTTGATCTAATGAGTTAAAATAAACAATCTCATCAATACGATTTAAGAATTCTGGTTTGAAATGTGCTTTCAATTCATTATCAACCGCTGCTCTTGTATCACTATTATTACCTTCTAATAAGTAATTTGAACCGATATTTGAAGTCATAATGATAATCGTATTTTTAAAGCTGACTAGATTTCCTTTAGAGTCAGTAATTCGACCATCATCTAACACTTGCAACAAGATATTAAATACTTCGGGATGTGCTTTTTCAATTTCATCCAATAAAACAATACTATAAGGATGACGACGCACAGCTTCTGTTAATTGTCCACCTTCTTCATATCCAACATATCCTGGTGGCGCTCCGACTAAACGAGAAACACTGAATTTTTCCATGTATTCTGACATATCAATTCTAACTATATTTCGCTCTGTATCAAATAATTGCTCAGCTAATGACTTAGCTACTTCTGTTTTACCAACTCCAGTTGGACCTAAGAATAGGAAACTTCCAATTGGACGATTTTCATCATTGATTCCTGCTCTTGATCTTAAAATTGCATCACTAACTTTTTCAATTGCTTCATCTTGACCGATTACCCGTACCTTTAACGCAGTATCTAACTTTAATAATTTTTCACGTTCAGATTCCATTAATTTATTCATTGGAATTCCTGTCCAGCGAGCAATTACTTCGCTAACTGTATCTACAGTGACCTTTTCTTGTAATAAGTCATCTTCTTTTTTAGAAGCTTCAAATTCTTTAATTTCTTTTTCGATTTGTGGTAATGTTTGATATTTGATTCTTGATGCTTCTTCCAAATTACCCTCTGTCTGATATTTATCCGTTAAAGCTTCTAATCTTACTTTTTGGTCTTTTAATTCTTTAATATGATCCAATGATTTCTTTTCTTCTTGCCATTTGTCAGTTAAACCTTTTACTTGTTCGTCTAAAGAAGCAATCCGACTTTTAATCTCATTTAAACGTTTTTCATTATCTTCATTTTTGTCTTCTTTTTCAATTGAAATTCGTTCCATTTCTAATCGATTTTTCTCACGTGTTATAACATCTAACTCTTCTGGTAATGAATCTATTTCCATACGAATAGAAGCACAAGCTTCATCGATTAGATCAATTGCTTTATCAGGTAAGAAACGGTCAGTTATATATCGTTGTGACATATTAACAGCACCAATAATTGCACTATCAGTAATTTGTACTCCATGATGTGATTCAAATGAATCTTTCAAACCACGAAGAATGGCAATTGTATCATCTTGATCTGGTTCATCAACTTGAACTTTTTGGAAACGTCTTTCAAGGGCAGCATCTTTTTCAATATACATCCGATATTCATCTAATGTTGTTGCTCCAATACAATGCAACTCACCACGAGCCAACATTGGCTTTAATAAGTTTGCAGCATCCATTGCCCCATCAGTTTTACCAGCACCAACTAATTGGTGGATTTCATCGATAAATAAGATAATATCTCCTTCAGCCTTCTTAATTTCATTTAAAACGGCTTTCAATCTTTCTTCAAATTCACCACGATATTTAGCTCCTGCAACTAGTGCTCCTAGATCTAATTCATATAGTGTTTTATTTTGCAGAGAAACTGGCACGTCATTTTTAAAGATACGCCAAGCTAATCCTTCAACTATTGCTGTTTTACCCACACCAGGTTCACCAATTAAAATTGGGTTATTTTTTGTTTTTCGTGATAAGATCTGAATCACACGACGAATTTCTTCATCTCGCCCAATAACTGGATCAAGTTTTCCATCGGCAACATCTTTTGTTAAATCACGTCCATATTTTTCCAATACTTCGTATTGGTTTTCAGGATTTTGATTATCGACCATATTTCCACCTCGCATTTCATCAATAATTTTCTTTACATTTTTCTTATTTAAATTATAACCATTTAATATTTCTTTTAACCAGCTACTATTTAATTCAAATAATGCCATAATTAAATGTTCTACACTTAGATATTCATCTTTAAAATTATGCATTTGCTTATCCGCTAAACTAAGCAGTTGATTCAAATCATATGAGATTCGAATACTATTTATATCCACATTACTTACAATCGGCTTACCTTGCAACCTTACGTTCAATTTATTTTGTAGATCGGCAATATTGACATTTGCCTTACTTAAGACTCGATATAATATACCTGCATTGTCTTCCAGCAAAGCTAATAGAAAATGCTCTACATCAACTACTTGATGACCCATTTCACTAGCCATTGTTATTGCTTTTTGAATTGCTTCTTGCATCTTGGCAGTCCATTTTTCAATATTCATGTCTATCACTCCTTTAGCACTCTACATCCCTAAGTGCTAATTATATTATACATCTCTTTTTAGCACTGTCAAGGTTAAAGTGCTAAAAAATTAAAATATTTATTTTTAAATCTACTTCTGTCTAGATGTAAAAAACTAGGGTTTGTCACCCTAGTTTAATCTAATATCCAATTATTATTTACCAAAATATCTGTTTAACAATCCTTCAAACGCTTTTCCATGACGTGCTTCATCACGTGCCATTTCATGCACTGTATCATGAATTGCATCTAAGTTTAATGCTTTAGCTTTCTTAGCTAATTCTGTTTTACCCATAGTTGCTCCATTTTCAGCTTCAACACGCATCTCTAGGTTCTTTTTTGTTGAATCAGTTACTACTTCTCCTAATAATTCTGCAAATTTTGCTGCATGTTCAGCTTCTTCATAAGCTGCTTTTTCCCAATATAATCCAATTTCTGGATATCCTTCACGATGTGCAACTCTTGCCATTGCTAAATACATTCCTACTTCTGAGCATTCTCCTTCAAAGTTTGCTCTTAATTCTTTTTTGATCTCTTCATCTACGTCTTTAGCAACACCTACAACGTGTTCTGCTGCCCAAGTCATTTCACCTGTTTGTTCAACGAACTTGTCAGCCCCAACTTTACATACTGGACATTGTTCTGGAGCTGCATCTCCTTCATAAACATATCCACATACAGAACATACAAATTTAGCCATTATAATTATCTCCTTTTTATATTATTTATTTCATCATCACCTATAATTAACAGTAATGATTACTGATATTAATATATCATATTTTAATTTTTTGTCAATATATATACTCACCTAAATAGAAAAAAAGCTGAATTTTTATTCAGCCTTCTTCTAAAAGAGAGAGAGAAATATATCGCTATTAACAATTTTCTTTTTTACGGTATAGCCATAATCCAGCAATACTTAACATTCCTAATACTAAGAATGATCCAATAACTACATCGTCACCAGTTTTTGAACTAGTTGTTGTATCTGATGCAGTGTTTCCATTAATTATACCATCTTCATTAGGGGTAACTGATGGTTTTATTTCTAATGCATCAATTGCTGCTTGCAACTTAGCCTGTAGTTTATCCACATCAGTTTGTAGCATTTCTGAACTATCTTTTAACTCTACTTTGATAGTTTTAATAATATCCAATAATTTATTATAAGATTCTTCAGTATATCTATTAGCATCAAGTGCTTCAGCAGTTTCTAATAAAATATTAAGATCTGTTAAATCTCCTCGTTCTACAAGTTTTTCAGCAGCAGCTTTCAAAGTTTTTGTTAATTCAGCTATATCTTCACTGCTGTTTTCATCATTTAAAGCATCTTTAACTTCTGTTAGTACTTTAACAAATTCTTTCCATGTAGAAGCAGTATAATTATTTTCTTTATAACTATCAATTAATCCATTTATAGCATTAATTTCATCAGCAGTTGCTTTTAAAACCAATGCCGCACGTGTTTCTTGTAATGCTGTTAAAGCATCTTCCAATTGTTTAACTGTCGCATCATCACTAGCAATTAGGTCATGTGCCACCTTTAATGCATCTACAAATGGTGTTGCAGTAGATGTTAGATATTTACTAGTATCTAAATTATCCAACTCATTTGTATCTATATAATTTTGTAATACTTCTTTACTCACTGAAACTTTTGTAATTAAGTTTGATTTAGCTACTTGTAATATGTTGACCATATCAGCAACTTCTTTAACGTTCAATTCTTCTTCACCTTTAGCTAATAAAGTATTAGCCTCATTAACTTTATCTTGTAATGCCTCCCATGTTGAATCAGTATAATCATCAGCAACTAATGCACCAATTTTATTTAATTCATCTTTAATTAATTGGGCATTACCACGAGTAACTAAATTAGTATAAGCAATTTGTAATTCACTATATGCTTTGATTATTAATTTCTTATCTCCTGAAGCAGTTGATAAAACTTCATTTGCCTGATTCAATTTGCTAACATACTTAGCATAAGAAGACGCAGTATAATTATTTTCATCAACATTTAATGAGTTAACATATTTTTGTAATGCTTCTAATTCTGGTAAAAATTCATCATCATTTAATCTTACAATTTCAGAAATTGTTGGGATATTATTTGCTTCCCATACAATCTTCAATTCATAAGTCATATCAAATGGTAAATATATCTCATTTAGTGATTTGCTTAAAGTGCCTACTTGTACCCACTGTTTTTCTTCACCAACCATTACTAAAGCCATTACCTTAGCATTACTTACTGTCCCTTTTTGAACGATATTTATTTTCTTAACATCTAAATTATCAGAAAGTGTATATGTAATATACCCTGCATCAGTAGTATTTGGTTTATATGCTGTAGTTAAATCACCGTCAAACATATTTTGTGGTACAAATCCTTGTACTTCCACTGCATTTGATTCAAAAGTAGGATCATTTGATACCGGAACATACTCACCATCATTAATTACAATTTCATTGAATAAAACTGCACGATTATTATTTGTTGCTGTCATTAAAATTTTTAAATAACGAGCCTTAACATTATCAGCAGTCCCTTCAACCAATACCTTATTAGGATAAGTACTTGATGCTTTATAACCTGCATCAGAATTTATACAAGTAACAGAGGCATCATTTTTATTTTCTACTCCATCACCAATTGTTATAACCTTTGTCCAATTTTCTAAATCATTAGAAATAAGAATATCAGCATCCCGAATATAATTTACTGCAGAATCTTGGCAGAACATTTGAATTTTAGAAATATTTCTTTCTTGTCCTAAATCATAAATAATGTATTGTCCTTTTTGTGGCAGATCTGCAAATTCTGTTGTTGTATCAATATTACCATCAAAAGCCGCACCATTATTACGACTATCTTCTGCTACTCCCCATGAACTATTAATTCCCATTGTTGTTTCATATAATGAAGGAGCGTATAATTCATTTGAATGTACTTCAAATCTATTAAGATTAAAAGTAATGGCAGAATCAGTATTATTAATTATTCTTACATAACGAGCATCAGGTAATTCACTAGTTTTAGTTTTTACAGTAGTCCACTCAAGTGCATTTTTAGATGTTTCTATAGTCAAATTATCTTTATTCATATCAACAACAATTTCACTAATATCTTTAATTCTTAATAAATCAACACCAATATATTGACCTTGAGTTAATGTGATTACCTCATCATACATCAATTTAGTTAAATCTTCTTTACTTTCTGTTATCAATCTATATTCTGTATTTGTGTATACATTTGTATCATCATAATCTTTAATAGGATCAAATTGAGCAACATCAAATTCTGAGAAAATTACCCAAGAATTTTTCTGTTCATTATTTACTAAACGAACATATCTTGCCTCTACTCCACGTAAATTCTCATCAATAACATCTTTGCCGTTAGTAACACCTTCATATGATTTATATGTTGTCCAATCTTGACCATCAGCAGAGTATTGTAAACTGTATTTAAGCCACTTGTCACCCGCATTACGATCTCCACCAATAACAGCATGAACTTTTCCTATCTGAATTGTTTTTCCAAAATCCCAACCAATAAAATCACCAACGCGGCTAGTATCACCAGGCTTAGTATTAAAATCTAAAGCTGTAGTGTTATCTCCATCCGTTAGATTTGACTCTGTTCCTTTGTAGACTTCCCATGTATCAGTATACATAAATGTCTTTTCTATAGCTGCAGGATTGCTTACACTAAAATCATAAACTTTCCACCAAAAACCAGCACTATCATTTTGTAAATTTAATTCTAAATTTCTAATTCTAACTGCTTTAACCGTTAAGTTTAATGCTGAAACATCCTCATTAACTGCTGCTTGACCATCATATTTTGCAATTTCTTGCCAATTTTTACCATCAATTGTATATTCAAGCGCATATTTTGTAATTTTATCAGTTTTACTATCTTGAACAAAATTAATTGTTCCTAATTTTTTAGGATTTTTGAATGTTAAAATCAATGAGGCATCAATAGGTATATAATCTTTAATTGTGCCACCTTTATACGGATCTTCAGCAAAGTGAGCAAATGTAGAGTTATCTCCATCTGTTACTTTTGCAAGAGTACCGCCTTGTAATGACAATTTATCTATAGATAATGTTCCCATATCATTATCTACAATAGGTTCATCTGTTGGATTTACAACAATATCACGAATTCCTAACCAAGTATTAGATTTCGCTTCTGTGGCAATCATTCTAATTCCTTTTACATTTTGTAATTCTAAATCTTCTAAAACAACTTCATTTGGTAGATTATAAATAGTTCCATCCAAATCTTTCCATTCTTTGCCATCATTAGTAAATTGTACTTTAGATTTTGCAAAAGTATCTTTAGAATTACTATTTGTACCTAATCTAAATATCACTTTATCTACATCAATAGCTTTTGTGTAACTAACACCAACATATGTACCTTCATTTATAGAATTTGGATTTTTATAAACAATTTCCGTATTGGCTTTATTATCAAAAACATTTGAAATAGCTCCAGTAGGTGTATCATCACGATTTGTAATAAATTTTGTTACCTGTTTTGATGGATCAATAATTGATGATGCAACATCAGATAAGTATTGTTCCATTGTTTTTATAAACGGTACAATATGTTGTACCCCTACTTCCGCATATTCATCATGATCAACATAATGGAAATTATGTGTTTTTGATCTTTCAAAAGCAGCTTGACCTTGAGCATACAAGTCCCAAATTTGGTCATTTTCAGCACCATCTTGCACTGCTTTGACACCATTAATTAAAGCAATCGCTGCCTCAGTAGTATCATCCCAGCAATCTAACCAATAAATTATTTGATCTTTTATACGAGTGTCACCTGCTTCATTACGATAAGTTTTTGCAGCTGTTTGTAATTTTGTGAACTCGTTAATTAAATCGGTAAATAAATCATCACTGATTGTATTACCACTATTTAAAGCAGTTTTAAATTGATTCAAACGATCTTTTAATTCTACTGACTCTTGTAATGGCGTTACACGACTATCCATATTTTGATTTATCATATGTTTTGATAGTTCTTTTAAGGCATCCGAAGCAGCTGTTACTTCTGCGCTATTATGATCAACATATTTAAATGAATCTTCCCAAATTTCATCTGCTCCTTCACTAGTTTCCCAAATATTCCATGAATAACATGCATTTCCAAAAATTGCCACTTTACTTGGTTCAGATTGTTGCATTGGATTTAGAACAATACCTTGGATCTTATTTGGATCAACCCCCGGATGTAAGAATGTACTATATCCACCCATAATCAAGTGCTTTTTAGAATTATCAGTACAAGGCCAATTGATCCACATATATGGTCCACGACCTACATTATTAGTAAAAGTTGTTGTAAAATTATTTGAAACTTCACCCCAAACACGTCCACCAGTCATAACAATTTGAACGTTTTCTGGGAAATTCGTATAGTAACCTTGGCCATTACCCATATATTCTTGAGTACAAAATGGTAATGTTAATTTTAAATCTGGATATGTTTTTTGCATTTCCTTGATCCATGCAGTCATATCTTTCAAAGTTTTAATGTAGTTATCTCCACCAACATTTCCAGCATCATCAGCAAGAATTGCAATTTGACGAACACCTGCTTCAATTACTTGAGCAAATTTAGCCTGCATTACTTTTAAATCAGCTTGATAATTTTCTTCACTGTTATATCTAATTGCATTATTCATATACGGATGCAATGCAAAAACAAAACGACATTTTGATTCATTACCAGCTTGTGCTAACGGTTTTATTTTTGTTTCAATTTCTTCATCACTGTATAATTCACGCCATTTAGAATTATGTTTAGGGTCATCTTTTGGAGCATAAAAATATGAATTTAATTTATAATACCCTCCCCATTTCATCAATTCAGAGCGATCTTCTGTTGACCAAGGGTTTCCATAATATCCTTCAATGAATCCTCGACTAGCTACATCAGCGTAATCTTCCATTACAAAGTTACGGATTGAATAACTATCCATCTGGTTAAAGATATGATATAAACTAGTGATTCCATAAAATGCAGCATCAGTATCTTTACCTAATACAGTAATTGTCCCATTATCTGAGGCTAATAAATATGAATCTAATTTATCATATAATCCACTTGTTTTTAATGTGTAATTTTTAGATACATGTTTATCAACGTATCCATCTGATCCTTTAATACCTACTAAGATATTAGTTTGATCTTCTTTAATTTCATTTGAGATAGTAGCATTTATCTTCTTGATTGCCAATACCTCATTCATTCTAGCTTTAGTATATTCATCAATACCATCTTCATATACAATATTAATATTTTGATGAATAACGTAATCACCACTTTGATATTCCATCAAATGTGGTTTAGGATAAATTTCATAATCTGACTCAGCAGCACTAACTTGTGTTGGCCATGCACTAAAACAACCGAAAACCATTAGTACTGCCAAAAACATAGACATCAGTTTATGAGTATTTTTTTTAATTTTTCTCATTATCTCCTTTTCCTTTCCCGTATAGTTAATATCGAGTCCCATTCCCAAAAATTATCAATATTAGTTATACATTATATAAATAAATCAATACAGATTTTAAACAAAAATAAAGACCAAATATAATTATGCTAAAAAACATAATACATATTTGGTCTTGCCTGCTTAGAGTAACAATCCGTATTTACAAGTAAATATTAGCAAAATATTTAGTAAACGTCAAGCGCTTCCATTATAATTTTGCGTTCTTTTTTATATGTATACATAAATAAGTTTGCTCGTCTGGTGATAATTCATAATCATAACGATCACGAATTAATTTAACAATCCGATTAATACACAGAGACAATCGTAAATCTTCTTTCAACATTTCCCGGATATCCGCTGTAGTATCTTGCAATTCATCAATTTCATCCCTAAAAATTCTTTCCGCTAAATACTTTAAATGAGTTGAAATTCGCGCATAACCTAGAGAATCCTCCTCTAAGTCAACTTTCATTGATAATTTAATCACATTTAGTACTTCTTTTGTCAAAGTAACAATTTTCGTTGCATTATTTGCCTTATTATCGAGTGAAAAGTTTACTAAATGTAAAGCAATATAACCTGCTTCGTCGTCATCTAACCGTATCCCCGTTTTTTCTTCTATATAATCAAGTGCCCATAAACCAACTTTATATTCTTTTTTATATAATACTTTTGTTTCACTCAAAACAACATTAGGAAGATAAATCTCTTCCTTTTTTCTTTTTACTGCAAATGAAATATGATCACTTATCGCTAAAAATATTTCACCACTAAAATCTGTATCTAATTCCTTATTAGCTTGATTAACAATTTTATTAGTTATTTCAAAATATATAGCAGGTACTGTTTCAATCGATTGCTCAAATCGTTTCTGCTGATCATCTTTAAAAAAATATGTCTTTTCAATCCTGCTTTCGTCAACTTCATCACCAATTCTCTTTTGAAAACCGATCCCCGAACCAGTTAAAATTATATCACCTAACTCATCTGATATTGCTGCAACACTATTATTATTAAAAACCTTGAGTATCTTCAATGTTATTGCCTCCATCCATTTACATTAATATGTCATTCATGGCATCGACAATAAATTGTACTTCGGTGCCTATGATAATTTGTAAATTATTTTTTCCAATTTTTATAATTCCTGTTGCTCCAGTAGCTAATATAGCTTGTTCATCAACTAAATCAGGATTACCTAATTCCACACGTAATCGTGTAATACAGCTATCTGCAAACTGCACATTATTTCGCCCCCCCAAAGCTTCTATCAAAACAATTGCAATCTCATCATAGTCTTGATTTTCTAATGTAATATTGTATTCCTCTTCCTCAATTTCAATTATATCTTCATCAGTCTCCCGACCAGGTGTCATTAAATTATAACGAACTATCATAAATCTAAAAATGCAATAATATATAAAAGCACAAATCAATCCAAGTGGAATCAGCATAAATATATCGTTAGAGAACGGGGCTTTAATACTCAAAATATAATCAATCAATCCTGCCGAAAAGCCAAAGCCCGCAAGCCATTTAAATACCGCAGCCACAAATAGCATTATTCCTGTTAATAGAGCATGAATAAAATATAATACTGGTGCAACAAACATAAAAGAGAACTCCAATGGTTCTGTAACCCCAGTAACAAATGAAGCAAAAGCAGCAGACAATAAAATCGTTCCAACTTGTTTTTTTCGTTCAGGTCTAGCACTTTGGTAAATAGCGATTGCAGCTGCTGGTAATCCAAACATCATTACTGGAAAAAAACCAGCCTGATACATACCAGTTACTCCTTTAATGCCTCCAGACACTGTTCCCCAAAATTTGCCAATATCATTAATTCCTGCCACATCAAACCAAAAGACAGAATTGAGTGCATGATGTAATCCAGTAGGAATTAATAATCGATTAAAAAATCCATATAATCCAGCTCCAACTGGTCCTAATTTCGAAATCATTTCTCCAAATGATACAAAACATTCATAAAAAAACGGCCAAACAATTAGTAATAATAAAGAAATAACTAGCATTGAAGCAGTCGATATTATTGGGACAAAACGCTTTCCACCAAAAAAAGATAACGCATCAGGTAACTTTACTTTCGAAAACTTTTTATAATTATATGCCACTACAAGACCTGAAATTATTCCAACAAATGCATTTGCAGAATTTTCAAAAGCAGCAGAAACTTCTGCTTCGGGAATTCCTTTTATCAATGCTACAGCCGGTGGTGAAAGCAGCCTAGAAACAATCATATAAGAAACAACCGCACTTAGAGCTACCGTTAACTCTCGTTCCTGAGACATTCCAATAGCAATTCCTACAGCAAATAAAATTGGTAAATTATCAATAATCGCTCCCCCAGATTCAATCAAAAAAGCAGCAATAGCATTATTACTTCCCCATCCTGTTGGGTCGATCCAATAACCAATTCCCTTTAATAATGCAGCAATTGGCATCACTGATACAGGCAACATCAATGATTTTCCCAATCTTTGCATGTATTTCATCATTCCCATCCCCCCAATCAATATAGGATTTAACTGTACCTTTCCATTCAATATATTTATGTTTCTAAACACATTGATTATTAGTAAATTAATGTGTTTTTTTGTCCGAACGAAAATGTACTATTTTTCGTGCAGAATAATATATCCAAACCTATTGTATCACTAAAGCGCTTACTTTGTGTTAAAAAAAATACAACGAACTAAGTTCGCACTATGTAAGAAATTATACCTTTTATTATCAAATCATGTCAATAGATATATCTGTGGCTATATACATTAAATCATAACTACATATTATCATTTTATAAAATAATTGGTATAATATAAGAATATTTAAAGATATTCTTGACATATAATTATTTAGTCGATATTATAAATATAACGATGTTACTATTAAATTAGGCATTAGTGATTATTTTTTGATATCACTAATGCCTTTTTCTATATTTAAAAGGAGATAATGAATGAATTTTTTTACTAGACTATTAAAAAATAAAAAAAATACAGTATGTGCTCCTGCCTGTGGCAAAGTTATTCGTCTGGAAAATATCCCCGACAAAGCATTTGCTAACAAAATGGTCGGTGATGGTCTTGCAATTGAAATTACCGATAATAAACTTGTTGCACCATGTGAGGGAATAATTAGTGTTATTGCTAATACTAAACACGCATTTGTTATGACCCTTCCTAATGGTCTTCATTTACTAGTACATATTGGTATCAATAGAGCAAAGCCAGATGCTAATAATTTTCAGTATCATGTAAAAGCCGGTGACTATGTTTCTTTAGGAGCAGATATTGTTACACTAAGCGATAATTTATTAAAAGTCCTAAATAATAAGGTTATTACCCCTATTATTGTTTGCAACTATGAATCTCACCCTATTAAAACATTTACTACTGCTTCATCTGTTGAAACTGGTAAAACCATTTTTACTTATAAATGATTGAGTCTAAATTAAATGAAGCCCCTTATTTGGATAACCAAATAAGGGGCCTCATTTCAAAAATTAGGCTCGTTTTTTATTTACAGTATAAAAAGCGAAATTTAAATTTCGCTTTTTAACATCTATTAAATTATTCCTCTTTTTTTCTTAACAGCCAGTATATACCAACAATAGCAACAACGCCTAATCCTGTTACATAGGCAAAAATATTTACATCATCACCTGTTTTCGCAGAATCACTAGCAGGAAGTTCGTTTGGAGTCGGTGTTGGTATTGGGGCTACTGTTGCTTTTTCTTCTAATTTAGCAACCGCTGTTTCAAAATTGTTTTTAGCCTCAATAAATTCTTTAGCAGAAATATCACTTAAGTTATCAAGCATAGCTTTTAAAACATTATATGCCTCTTGATATATTTTAGCAGAACTGTCAGTGTATTTGCTTAAATCCACTAATGTAATACTGTTAATATATTCTTTTACTTCATCAGCTTTAGCACGAACTACAAGAGCTTTAAGTGCATTATCAAGTGCTTTGATACTAGCATCAATTTCTTCAGCAGTTCCATTTTCTAATCTTGCAGTTGCTTCAGCAATTGCATCAGCTAATCCTTTGTAACTGCTAGTTGTATATAATTCTTGATTAACTTTATTAGCTGTATCTAAAATATCTTTTAGATCACCAACAACTACTAATTTTTCTTTAGCAGCAGCTAATTCACTAATAGCTTTCGCAAATTCATCAGGGTGTACAGGAGTGCTTTGATTATCTATAATCAACTGTTCAACTTTTGCCTTAGCTTCTAGATACATTTTCCATGAGTTGATTGTGTAAAGTTTTTCTGGATTTGTAACCGAAGCTACAAAATCATTTTCTCCTTCAATTGTAATAATTGCTTCTTCTTGATTTGAAGGATTAAATACTAAATTAGTATTTGCTAGATCATAATTAGCAATTAATTTATCAACATCTGCAACTGAAGTATTATCACCATTAGCAATTGACTTATTAATTGCCTCAATAGCTTTACTATATGCTAACCATGAAGCCGCAGTGTAATTATTTTGATCAGTATGTGCATTAGCGATAATTATTTCCAATTTACTTAAATCACCTTTTAATACTTTATTTTCAATTGCCTTATTAATTGCTCTAACGGCATTATCAACAGTTGTTTGTGAAGCATACTCACTTTCAAGTACTTGCTTACCTGCATTATAAGCATCTCCATATGTTGCAGCTGCTGCAGCTGTCCATGAAGATAAATCTTCCTTGTTATCAATTAAAGCTTTAAGCGCATCAACATTAAGTGTAGTGACCTCAGATTTATATGTTGATAATTCTGTAATATTAGGAATCACATCACCCCACTCAACCTTAATATCTAATAAGATTGTATTTTCAGGTAAAACAAATTCATTAATTGCTTGTGATAATGTTCCTAAAGTTACCCATTGTTCTGCACTTGCATTTGTAAATAATCTTGCTTTAACAACTGCATTAGAAATTACAGCACTATTTTGAATAATTTTAATTGTGTTTACTTGGTTATTAGATGATAAACTATAGTTCACATAACCATTAGCATCTTTAGGAATAAACATTGTTGAAATATCCCCATCAACCATATAACTAAATAATCCATCTCTTGTTTCTTGACTACTAGATGTAAAGGTTGGATTGTTTTGTGAAGGTATAAATTCCCCATTATTTATTTCTAATTCTTGGAATCTAACCCATTTATCAGCTCCAACTTTAGTTCTAGTAATTTCAAATTTTAAATAACGAGCTTGCAGATTTAAACCATCTACTTTTTTTGCATTATATGAAATTTCATGACTTGGTAAAACAAAACCAATTTCATCAGTATTTTCAGCTTCACCTGGGTTATTTTCATTTTGATTACCTAAAAGCATGATTTCTGTCCAAGTTTCACCATCAGTAGAAACTGAGAACTTTCCATGACGTGGATAATCCCATTCGCTATCAGTACATATAGCTTTAAATGAATTTAAAGTTATTTCTTGACCTAAATCATATGTGAAATACTTGCCAACATTTTGTGATCCCTGATAAGCAGTAGCCGTAGTAAGATCACCATCAAATACATTCAATGGTTTATCGATTGAAAAATTACTACTTGTAATTGATTTCTCTTTAATCTCAACTGTATTTACAATAAATTTATTAAGATCAAAAGTTACTTCAGCCTCATTATTATTAATAATACGAACATAACGAGCATCAGCACTTACATTACCAGCATTTACGTTTTGCCACTCATAACTATTTTTAGAAACTTGAATGGTCAAACTATCATTTGTTAATTCACTAACAATATCTTTTAATTCATGAATTCGATCTAGTTTTAAACCTACATAATCACCATTAGCTAAAGTAATCCCTTTAGCTGGCGTGATTTTAGCACTTTCATCTAAATAATCAGCAGTTAAACTCTTATATTCACTAACATTAGTAAATACTTTACCATTATGATATACCTTAGCTGCTACATCAAATTCACGCATAGCAATCCAAGTGTTTTGATTAACCTTATTAACCAATCGGACATATTGAGCAGTAATATTTTGATCTGACAAATCAGTCACAATATTAATTGTATTTTTATATGTTTCAACTGTTGTCCAAGTTTTACCATCTAATGAATATTGTAAATCAGCATCTTTAAAATAATCACCATCGCTATCAGTGTTACCTTGAAGAATATTAATCTTACCTAAAGTAATTGGTTTAGATAATTTAACCCCTACATAATCACCTGGAATAGTTGTATTTGCAGGTTCCTCTTTTTGTCTAACATTATAATGTACTTTAGTAGTTAAATCACCATCAATAAGATTAGCATCACTACCACCATAAATACTCCATCCATCCGTAGTACGGATCACTTCTTTAGTAAATTGTTCCTCTTCTGCCGGTTGTGTAATAACAGTAAATTCACGCATTGCCGGCCATTTGTTTCCGCCACCAACTTCGCTACATACATAACGTACGGCAACAACATCTTCAATTTCAATATTAGTAACATCTACTTGTGATGCATATTCACCATATACTTCTTTATTTAAATCTTTAAAAGTTGTTCCATCAGTAGAATATTGTAATTTTGCATAACCAAAAGTATCTTCTTTTTTATCACTATTATTAGCACCATTTAAAATATGAACACCATAAATAGTCGTTGGTTTACTTAGATCCACTTGGAAATATTGACCAGCTTTTTCATATCCATTATGCCATGCTGCAGTATCATTATTACCATCAACAATATCAGCTATTTTACCTGAATGCCAAGTAGTAAAGCTTGATGAAGCACTAATTTCTAATGGTTGTTCTGTTTCTCCACTAGCAATATAGTCATTAATTGGTCCTGAAAGTTTATCTTGTAAAGCTTTTGCCAAAGGAATCAAATGTGTTGATCCAGGACTAACTTTAGCTGTTCCATTTAATAATTTACGGATATGATTTTGACTATTAATTAATTCTGATGATGCATTTGAGAATTGATTAAAAGCTGTAACCATATCATTTTCTTCAATTGCAATTGCTGATTCTGTAAAATGTTTAATTGCTGTCGTTAAATCTTTTAAAGAACCGGTAAAAGATAATAATTCTTTTTTCAGGTTTTCATTTTTACTATTTGCATGGAAACCATCACAAGCATCAATAATCACATTCATTTCTGCAATTAATTGTTTTCCACTTTCAATAATTGAATCACCATTAGCTAACTTAGTTTTAAACTCATTAATTAATGGTTGTAATTCTTCAGATTCAGCTAAAACTAAGCCATGACCATTAGGTTGAGGATTAGACATATGCTTAGCTAATGTATGTAATTCCTCACTTGCCTCTTGATCAATATATTTAAATGAATCAGCCCAACTTTGATCATCATTAAAGCTTTTAACATTCCATGCATAATCAGCTACCGCAAAAATAGCCACTTTAGAAGCTTCAGCTTCTTGCATTGGATTAGTTACTACCCCACTTAAATCATCAATATTAATATCAGTGTGTAATAAACTTCCTTTCCCCATCATTAAACGTGAACCGTTAATATCATTGACAGGCCAGTTCAACCAGAACAGTGGACTTCTTCTTTCGTCAGCCCCTTCTGGTAATCTGTTTCTTTTAAAATGATCTAATGTTTTTTGTTCAACTGGTTGACACACTGCTTCACCAGTCCAGAAAATTTTCACATCTTCAGGGAATCCAGCATCATAATCACTTAATTCAGAATAATCCCCTTGCCATGAATGATTATATCCTGCTGGACAGAAAACAGAATCATAAACATCTCCTTTTTCTTTTGCCCAAGCTGATACACTATTCATCATTTTAATTACAACACTACGGTCTAGGCTACCAACATCATCACCAAGAACACCAAATTGGCGTACCCCAGCATCGTACAATTGATCAAACTTTTTAAGTAATGAAGCAATTTCTTCATCTACTTTAGATGCATTGAAACCACCCATAAATGGATGGGCTGTCCATACAAATCTACATTTAGAATCATTTCCTACTTGAACCATTTCCTTAATGGCTGCGAGTTCCTCTTCAGGATATAATTCACGCCATAAATTTTTATGATATGGATCATCTTTAGGTGCAAATACATAAGAAGTCATTTTGAAATCACCACCAAATTTCATTAATGACATTCTATCTTCATTTGACCAAGGAATCCCATAGTACCCTTCGATAAAACCACGAATATCGGTATCAGCATAATCTTTAATTACAAAGTTACGGATTGTTGATCCATCCATTTGATTAAAAATATGTTTTAATGAGGTAATTCCATAAAATGCCCCATCAGTATCTTTTCCTAAAATAACAATTTCACCATTATTTGAAGCAACAAAATGCGCCCCAAATTTACTAAATAGACTCTCTTCAACGCTATAGTTGGATTTAACATAGCCATCAACATACCCTCCAGATTTATATGTACCAACTAAAATATTTGTTTTTCCGTCTACTTTCTGCTTAGATGTGCTAATTTGTTTATTTTTTGACTCTAATACTTCAGTCATTCTCTTTTTAGTAGCAGCATCAATTCCATCTTCATATACCACATTAACTTGTGAACGAATAACATAATCCTTATCTTGATAAGTAATTTCATGTGGTGTTGGATAAATTTCATAATTTGTTTCTTTAGCTTCTACTTTTATATTTGGTGACATAAAAAATAGTGTACTAAATACAACCAACATTGCTAATGAAGATTTTAAAGCTTTGTCCCAAAATCTTGCCATCTTTTTTCCTCCCTAAGATTTAGTCAAATGGATTAGAAAAATAAAAGACCGATATACAGAAAATAATCTGTACATCGGTCTTGCCTAATCTAATAGTAACAATCCATTTACTTCACGAGTATATCATGACAATTATCCCCTGTCAAGAAAGCGATTACAAAAAATGGATTTATCAAGCATCTTTTGATTTAACCAGAACGATTGGTTTACTATTTGTGATAGTTGCAATTTCACAACTTACTTGATTGGATACACATAATGGATCCTGTCGTTGTAAAAAATACTGATTCAATGGGTACTCAGCACCATCAATATCAATATAAGCATCATCTAGTGCATATAATGAAAAATACTTATATTCATCTTGATACACCTTATGTGTTCCCGGCAATAATAATTGAATAACATTTTGCTGATCAATAATTCTAATTTTTTTATCTGCATATTTTTCCAAAAGACACATAACGCTAAGAAAATGATCTAAGCGACCGCCCGTCACACCATAAATATCTACTTCATCATAACCATTCTCCAAAGCATATTCTAAAGCTGCATGTGTATCGGTCACATCTTTACGAGTTGGCAATCTTTCTATATCTAACTCACTTAAAACATTCTCGTTTTCAATCGAATCAAAATCACCAATTGCAAAGACAGGCTTAATCCCCTGTTTAAGTAATATTTCAACACCATGATCAACACCAATATATTTTAAACTGTCATCGAGTTTACAAGCCAGTGCACTACAAATACCTATCTTCATTTTAGTGACTCTATTGCTTTCGTATAATCATCACTACCAAAAACATAGCTGCCAGCCACTAAAACGTCAACTCCAGCATCATTACATAACTTGGAAGTCGATTCATTGATTCCTCCATCTACTTCAATTAAATAATGATAATTATTTTCTTTTCTGAGTGTTGCCAGCTGTGCAATTTTATCAACAGCTGCCGAATTAAATTTTTGCCCACCAAAACCGGGCTCAACTGACATTACTAAAACAACATCTAACTCATTCAAAAATGGTTTTAGTACTTCTACTGGTGTATCCGGCTTAATTGATAGCCCGACCTCCACATCATGCTCCTTAATATGAGCGATTAATTCATTAATCTTATCTTCAGCAACTGCTTCATAATGAAAAACAATTAATGACGCATTACTATTAATAAAATTATCCACATATTTAGCTGGATCAGTAATCATTAAATGTACATCAAGATACATATCCGTTACTTTACTAACATCTTTTAAAATACTATATCCAAATGATATGTTTGGAACAAAATGTCCATCCATTACATCATAATGAATCCAATCTGCCGCTTTGATTGCGTTAATCTCTTCTTTCAAATAAGCAAAATTAGCTGATAATAATGAAGGTGCTACTTTAACCATACTTCCGTTCCTCTTTCTTTTTTACATCTTGTAAATTCATTAAATAATGCTCATAGCGTTCTTTAGATATTTTTCCATCTTCAACGGCTTTTTTTACCCCACAATTAGGTTCACTATCGTGTAAACATCCTCTAAACTTGCATTCATGACTAAATTGAGCAAAATCATGATAGGCTACAGCTAGTTCTTCCGGTGTCATTTCCAATTCTAATGAAGAAAAACCAGGTGTATCTCCAAGATATCCACCATACATCTTGAGCAGTTCAACATGACGAGTTGTATGTTTTCCTCGCCCAAGAGATTTTGATATCTCATTTGTTTCCAATTTTAAATTAATATCTAAGGCATTCAAAAAACTACTTTTGCCTACCCCACTTTGTCCAGTAATCACTGATACTTTATCTTTAAAGACTGTTTTTAATTCCTCAAGCCCATGATTATCTTTTGAGCTTATTTCATATACCCGATATCCAGCCTGACGATAATCTTTAACATATTGTTTAACGCTTTCATCTTCATCTAAATCCATTTTAGAAATAATAATAATTGGTTCAATTCCTAAATGCTCAATTACTAAAAGAAATTTATCTAATAATATTGATGAAAAATCAGGTTCCTTACAAGAACTAACAATCAGAGCTTGATCAACATTACAAATAGGTGGTCGAACTAAACAATTATGACGAGGCAATACATTCATTACATAGCCATCATTATCACCTTCGACTTCATATTCAACAAAGTCACCAACCAGGGGCTTAATCTCATCCTTACGAAATTTCCCCCTAGCACGACATTGAATTATTTGATGATCATCTTCGACATAATAAAACCCTGCTAATGCTTTAATAATTCTTCCTTGTGACATCTCTACCTCCTAATCATCTGTAGGTATTTCAGGTTTATAATTATAATAATAAAGTGTAATAGATTCATTCTTCTTAGTTACCGTAGTAAAGGCATCTAAACTTTGACGGACTACTTGATTTACAGTAATCTTTTCAATTTCATTTGGATCTGTAGGTGTTGGCAATGTTTCCCGTTTAACTGAAAAACCTTTATTTGTTAGTAAGGTCGCAGCAGCATCAATATCCATTCCTTTAACATTTGGTACTTCAATTTTAATTCCCGAAGAAACAGTCAATGTAATTGTCCGATCTTTTTCATCAGGATCAACCTTATGCCCTTCTTTTAAACTCTGTTCAACAACTGTTCCAACTGCTTGTTCTGAACTAGTTTCTTTAATCGTAACATCAAACCCAAGTTTTGTCAGTGCTTCTTTGGCCTTATTTTGATCCATTCCTACATAATTACCAAGAACTACATAATCACCTTTTGATACTGTTAAAATAATTTTACGATCTTTTTCAGTTGGATCTACTTTAGTTCCTTTTTCAATACTTTGATCAATTACAGTTCCTTTAGTTTTAGAAGATATCTCATATTCAATCTCTACTTCAAATTTCAATTTTTCTAATGCCTTTTTAGCAACATCTTCTTTTTTTCCAGTGTAATCTTCAAGAACAATATATTTGCCTTTCGATACTGTTACTTTAACGACATCACCTTCTTTGATCGTCGTTCCTTTTTTAGGGTCTGTTGCAATGATTTCACCTTTTTCATATTCATCAGATAGTTCTTCAGTAATATCATCGCTAATAGTAACATTATATTCTTTTAAAATTTCTTTTGCTTGTTCAACTGTTTTTTCTGTTAAATCAGGCATTAGACTAGTATCTGGCTTCACTCCAAGATAAATCGCAAAAGCAATTCCCGCGATAACTAAAGCAGTAACCACACCAACTGCCACCTTAGCTTTTGTATCTAAACCTTTAAATTTATTAACTAATTTACTGAAAAAACCTTCTTTTTTAGGGGCTGCCACTTCTTTTTCTTCAACTGGATCTACGATTGGTGCAGTATTGCCACTAGTAAATGCGGAACGAGGATCAATAACAATTGTTGGATCAGTATCTTGGTCATGTGAAAAAACTAATTTTTCTTCATCCTGACGCTCCATACAAGTCTTTATATCATCCAACATTTCTGTTGCACTTTTATAACGATCATTAAGATTTTTAGCAGTAGCTTTAATTACAATATTCTCAACAGACTGGGGAATTGAAGGATTAAACTCCAACAATGATGGTAGATCTTCCTGCATATGCTTTAATGCAATATTAACTGGTGATTCACCATTAAATGGTACTTCTCCCCGTAACAACTCATAAAAAACAATTCCTAAAGCATATACGTCACTTTGGGCAGTCGCTTTTTCACCACGTGCTAATTCTGGAGCTAAATAATGCAATGAGCCCATAATAACATCTGTCTGGGTTACCTGCGCTAGAGATTGCATTGAAGCAATTCCAAAATCGGCAATTTTAGCCACTCCACTATCAGTAACCAAAATATTTTGCGGTTTTAAATCACGATGGATAATCCCTAGCTGATGAGCTTTAGAAATTCCACTAATTACTTGTTTCATAATATCAATTGCTTCAACTACATGAACAGCACCACGCTTTAAAATCAACTCTTTTAACGTCATACCCGGCACATATTCCATGACAATATAATATTTATCTTCATCCTCACCAACATCATATATTTCAACAATATTTTTATGAGAAAGTGCAGCTGCTGCACTAGCTTCACGTTGAAATCTAGTTACATATATTGGATCTTTAGCAAGGCTAGTTCGAAGAATCTTAATCGCAATAGTACGATTTAAGATAATATCTTGAGCTAAATAAACATCTGCCATTCCGCCTTGACCAATTAGTTCTAACAATTCATAACGTTCTGCAATTATTTTTGCCATCCTATTTTTCCTCCCGATTATCAATGATAGCTACTCCGATATTATCACGTCCACCATTTTCATTAGCTCGATCAATTAATTCAGTAACTTTTTGAGATACTTTTATATTCTTTTTTAAAATTTCTTTAATTATTTCATCATTTAAGCAATTATATAATCCATCACTGCAAAGCAACAATAAACTATCTGCAAATTCTAATTCGATAAAAGATGGGGTTAATTCAGTATCTGCACCAATTGCCTGAGTCAAAACATTTTTTTGGCTATGATTAACAGCTTCTTCTTCACTGATTGCTCCACGATCAACTAAAGCATTAACTAAAGTATGATCTTTAGTCAATTGCATTAATTGATCATTTTTCAAAACATAAGCACGGCTATCACCGACATGAGAAATATATATCACATTATCCATTAAAATTGCCACGACAATTGTCGTACCCATACCATGATGCTCAACATTTTGTTTAGCCATTCTTTTTACAATCGCATCAGCTTCATAAATTGTTTCATTTACCCATTTTTTCAACTCATCAACATTATCAAATGGGGGGATACTGTCAAAACAATTAACAAATTGATCCATCACCACCCGAGAAGCAATTTCACCAGCACGATGACCACCCATACCATCACAGACAATTGCAATAACTTGATCTTTTACATTTGCAATAACAGTAGCCTGATCCTGATTTTTATTTCGTACTTTACCGATATCAGTCAATGCATAATAGTTCATTATTTCACCCCACTTCTTTTAGCCCTTAATTGTCCACAAGCACCATCAATATCGCGCCCATGTTCTTTTCTTAAAGTTACATTAATATGTAATCTTAATAGCTCATTTTTAAATATTTCTACTGTTTCTTTATCACTAGGTTGATAACCATGCTCATCAACACTATTATATGGTATTAAATTAACATATGCATTTAATCCACGTAGATAGTGTGCCAATTGACGAGCGTAAACAATATCATCATTAACACCTTTTAACATGATATATTCAAAAGTAACACGCCGATTTGTTTTATCAATATATTCACTGATAGCTTCACGTAAATCATCCATTGGATGCACCTTATTGATTGGCATCAATTCATCGCGAATTTCATCATTAGCAGCATGTAACGAAATTGCCAAATTAGTTTGAATTCCTTCTTCACTATATTGCTTGATCCCTTTGATCAATCCACAAGTTGAAATAGTAATGTGTCGAGCGCCGATAGCTAGACCATGTGGATGGTTAATGATCCGTACAAATTCCATCACATTATCATAATTATCAAATGGTTCACCCGTCCCCATTACGACTACATGACTAACTCGTTGATCAATATCTTGTTGTACTTTAATAATTTGTGCAACAATTTCACCCGGTGTTAAATCACGTTGTTTGCGTAATAAACCACTAGCACAAAATGTACATTTCATGTTGCAGCCAATTTGGCTAGTTACACATAGTGACTTACCATAGTCATGAATCATTAAGACAGATTCAATCAAACTTCCATCTAATAATTCGAACAGATATTTAATTGTCCCATCTCTTGATACTTGTTTTTCTTTAATTTTTAAAACATCTAAAGAAAATTCTACTTTCAATTGATTTCGTAGATCTTTTGATAAATCCGACATATCATCAAAACTACGAGCATCTTTCTGGTAAAGCCAGCTAAAAACTTGTTTAGCACGGAATGGCTTTTGTTTGATTGAAGCAAAATATTCAGTTAGTTGTTCTAGTGAATAATCATAAATATTTTTCATCTTATTTTCCTTTTTCTAATTTACACATATAAAATCCATCACTGTCATAAACATACGGTAAAATCTTCTTTTCTTCAATTATCTTCATATCTGGATATTTATCAAGAAATTGTTTTATCATTTGTTCATTTTCTTTTTTATTGATTGTACACGTACTATAGACCATTTTACCATTTTTCTTCAATAAATAGTAGGCATTGTCTAACAATTTTGCTTGTAAAGGAATGATTGTATCCATTGCACCAGAATCATGATATTTAATCTCCGGTTTACGTTTCATTACTCCTAAACCGCTGCAAGGTGCATCAAGCAAAATTTTATCAAATGATTCTTCTGAATATTTTTCTTTCAACAAAGTGGCATCCCCAACATGCAGTTCTACATTATTAACACCTAAGCGTTTTAGATTAGCTTCAACTAGCTTGATTTTATGTTCAAATAAATCATATGCAATTATTTTACCCTGATTATTCATAATAGCTGCTAAATGTGTAGTTTTACTTCCTGGAGCACAACACATATCAAGAACGAGATCCGTTGGCTGAGGATCCAGCAACGGAGCAATCAACTGGCTTGACTCGTCTTGAATAGTGACTAACCCGTTTTTAAAATAATCAGTGTTAGCAATATTTCCTGCTCTGTACAAGAGTCCATCGGGAGAAAGATTCCCTGCTTCAAAATTTTCATCAGTTAATAATTGAGCCTTTGTAGTCTTTAAAATATTGACCCTCGCTGCTCTGGTTGGTGGTGTATTATCATGCTGACAAATCTTTTTGGCTATATTTAAATCATACTGTTTACTTAACATCTTAACTATCCATAAGGGATGGCTTGTTTCAATAGAAATTCTTTTCAATTCATCCTTCTCATCAATCTCACATTTTCCATTACGTAAAAAATTTCTTAAAATAGCATTAACAAATTTCCCCGCAAAATTATCACGTTTCTTTGCTAAACGGACAGCTTCATCAATTACAGCATAATCCGGAACCTTATCTAAGAAAATTAATTGATACAATGACATCAATAAAATCATTTTCTCACGATTTTTAATTTTTTTCCCTTGAATATATGGCGCCAATTGATATTCAAGATATAACTTATTTTGAATCGTTCCATATACAATTCGTGTAGCCAAATCTTTATCATTTCTAGATAATAAGCTTTTTTCTAAATAGTCATTTAAAGTAATATTTAAATAACTTTGCTCATTTTGGTATTTTATTAATACATCTAATGCAGTCGTTCTTGCCATAAATAGTCCTTCCTATATTTGATTATATGGATTAAAGTCACAAACCACATGAACTTTATTTCCTTTTTTATTATAAAAATCACTCATCTTTTCTAATACTGGATATAATTGTTTACTATTTGTAAATTTAATCATAATACGTTTACGATAAATATCCTGCATCCGATAGATCAAACTATTTGCCGGACCAAGAATTGCCATTTTATCAAGTTGTTTTTGTAAATACTCTTTTATTTGCACCGCACTTTGATTAACAACTTCTTCATCTTTTCCTTGTATTAAAATGCTCACTAAATGAATATATGGAGGGTAAGCTGCTAATTTTCGTGTTTTCATTTCTTCCTGATAAAAACGAAGATAGTCGTGATTCTTGACACATTGTAACACAAAATGCTCAGGATTGTATGTCTGAATCATTACTGTACCTTCTTTTTGACCACGTCCACTTCGTCCTGAAACCTGTTCAAGCAGTTGAAAAGTTCGCTCATTAGCACGAAAATCAGGGATATTTAAACTTATATCAGCATTTAAAACACCAACAAAAGTCACATTTTCAAAATCTAATCCTTTTGCTATCATCTGTGTTCCTAATAGAATATTACCCTCTTTGCGAGCAAACTTATCTAATAATTTTTGATGCCCATCCTTTTGTTTAGTTGTATCAACGTCATAACGAATCACTTTTGCACCATCAAATATAGTCTCCAGCTGTTCCTCTACTTTTTGTGTTCCTGCTCCAACTAATTTTAATCGTTCACTTGAACAATGTGGACAAAGACGCGGCATTTCAATTTGATGTTCACAATAATGACAACGTAATTTGTGATCCGCCTTATGATATGTTAAGGTTACATCACAATGAGGACATTTAATTACTTCACCACAATCAAGGCAACGAACATATGTTGCATAACCACGTTTATTTAATAGAAGAATTACTTGTTCATCATGATCCAGGCAGGTTTGAATTTGTTCCTTCATCGCTTTTGAAAAAAGTGAATAATTTTTATTTCTAATTTCATCAGCCATATCGATCAATTCAATCTTTGGTAAGGGAAACTGATTGATCCGCTTTGGTAGCTCGTATAGATCATAAATTCCTTTTTGTCCTCGACTATAAGATTCTAGTGACGGTGTAGCACTACCAAGAATAACGGGACAGTTATGGTATTGCCCTCGAATTCGAGCAATCTGAGTCGTTTGATACCGTGGCTTGCTTTCCTGTTTATAACTAGGATCATGTTCTTCATCTAAAATAATCAATCCTATTTTTTCCAAAGGCGCAAATACCGCACTTCGAGCACCAACAACGATCTTAACTTCACTATTCAAAATTCGCCGATACTCATCATAACGCTCACCAGCAGATAATTTTGAATGTAAAATTGCTACCTCTTTCCCAAATTTGTGTTTAAAAGCATTGACCATCATCGGTGTTAAAGAAATCTCCGGTACTAACATTAAGACAGTTTTATTATTTCTAATCACATATTTAGATAAATGTAGATACACTTCGGTTTTTCCAGAACCAGTCACACCATGAATTAAAGCAGTATGATAAGTATCAATTTTGCTCATGATTCCATTGACTACTTTTTGTTGATCAACAGTTAAAGAAAACTCATGTTCCTCTTTTTGATCATCTAAATAAGGGTCACGATATAATTCCTGTTCGATTATTACCGTTACCCTCTGTTCAATTAACTTGTCAAGCAGTCCACGGCTATAAGGAAATGCTTTTAGTGGCGTGTCGGGATGTGTTTTTAAATATTGATACGCTTCTTGTTGTTTAACAGTTTTAAGAGTAGCATCTTCATTAATAACTTTAATTACTTTTTGATACTTAATTCCAACACTTTTATTTGTACTTGGTTTTAATTGAGGTGGCAACATTGCTTGAAGACAGCTAATTCGTGGTGACAAAGTTAATTTTGCTAATGTCAAAGACAGCTCTTGTAATTCTTGATTTAATAAGGGGCGCTCATCAATAACTTCACTAATATAGCGATATTTAAATCCTGCTGTTGTTTCTAATTCCTCTTTTGTTGAATTGCTATAACGACATCCCGTTACATATCCGATTATTCGTTGATATCCAAACGCAATTGTCACTCTAACCCCACTAGCAATTTCAGTATTTGCTAAATAATCAAAAGTAGTGTCAAGAGCATGGGTTGGATGTTCTACTAATACTTGTACAATATACACCATCATCATCTCCAATTTGTTTCTATTCTACCACATCTACAAGATAAAATAAAAGAGTCGATTAACTCTTATATCTTTATAGCAAAGTATCTAATTGCTCTCCCACGTTTTTTATTTTTGGATGATCTATCATCTTACCACAAACATCTGTTCTAGCGAAAAATTAGCGAGTAACACCGCTGGTAATAAAGTGCAAATTAAACTAGCCTGATGACACTAAAAGCTTTTATTGATGATTCATCAAGATAGATATTAAGATCATGTTTCAACACATAATCATGATAACCATCAAAAACAGTTGCATGAGTTAATACATACTTCATTGCATTCACTCTCTTTTAAAAAAGGGAATCTTTGCGATTCCTAGACACGATAAATATAATTATCTTTTCGCGGTTTAGCTTCTGGTTTCGGTTCTTTACCATAACCTAAAATACAATTACCGATTCCTACATACTTTTCATCAATGCCCCACTGCTTTAACAATTCTTTTCCCTCAGTACTCATAAAAACTTCTTTGGCACGATGAATCCAGCAAGAATCTACGCCAACTGCATTGGCTGCATTTAAAAGATTCCCCATTACTAACGCACCATCTTCTAAATATGTTCCAATTGTTGAATCCCCTAAAACGACTACCACTGTTGGCGCTCCATAAAAAGGATCGTTTTCACTATCCATTATTGCCGCATTCAATTTTGATAGCCGCTTAATTATCTCAGGATTTTGAATAACTACCATAATTGCAGATTGACGTCCCATTCCTGAGGCTGCATATGTTCCAGCCGTCAAAATTTCATTCAATTGTTCTTCGCTAATTTGCTCTTTTTGGAAGCTTCGAACACTTCGACGTGTAATTAAATTATTGATTGTTTCATTCATTATACTATCCCCCTTTTTATAAGGATATTATATCACAGACTTAATGAATATTAAGATATAGATAATTGTTTTTAAGAAAAATACTCTATATAATTTAGATAAAAGGAGGGCTGTTTATGTGTAAAAAACTATCAATAATTTTACTATGCCTGCTTATGATAACAGGATGCTCTAAAGACAAGCCAATTTTATATAGCAATCTTGGTAATCAAGCCAGTCAAAATAAACTTACTAATATTTTAAATGAAGCTGATCTCCCCAAAGAGAATATTAAACAATTCTTTTCCTATGTTAATACCTTTAATCAGCACGCTACACCCTTAATTGGTGATTTTGAAACTTTAGAAAGAGAACAACCAGATTACCAATATTTTAAATATAATAGCCCAGTTGAAATAAGTGATCAAAACGATTCTAATTCACTAATTCCTTCATTTATCTTAATAAAAAACCTAATTTATACTAATAATACCGGTCACGCAGATGACTCATATATTATGTTTAATTTAAATTTAATTGATACTATTGATCAGTATTCAATGAGCCAAGAAGATCGTTTAAAATTCATTACTACTTTTAACAGCATTTCTGTTACCGGCATAAAAAATAATGAAATTTCTCATATCAATCAAATTGAAAAAACATTTAGTGATCGTGACTTTAGCGTAAAACAAAACCAAAAAGCATCATTGATTACCTTGTGGCTTCACTCTTCCGCAGATAACCGTCGCTTTGTTAGCCACTGTGGTGTTTTAATTGATAGCAATGACGGTTTATATTTTATTGAAAAATACGGTTGTTTTTATCCTTATCAGGTGACAAAATTTAATAGCCGAAGTGAATTAAAAACGTATTTATTAACTCGAAACGATCTCAAAGGAGATGAAAATGACGGTTTGCCACTCGTTTTTGAAAATAATAAATATCTGAATAAATAATTAATAATATCCTTTGAATAAATTGTAATACATTTTTATATTAGTTCCTAGATGCAGAACCACGACTTTAATCCAACAGTATGATTTCGGTGCTGAAGCACTGACCATGGCATAATCTAATTTGAATTTCCGAGCATAATGATCTGCCTTTCGTAAATGCCAGCTGTTTGTAACAACTAGAGCATTTTTCAATCCATTTATCTGCATTATATCGCGGCTATACATCAAATTATGATATGTACTTCGAGATTGTCCCTCGATAAGGATATCTTCTTTTTTTACCCCTAAACTAATTGCATATGAAGCCATTATTTTCGCTTCCTGATATTCATTTTTAACTGCCCCACCAGATAAGATTAAAAATTTAATCTTATCTTTTTTATATAAAGTAACACCCATTTCAACCCGTGATTTCATAATTGTTGATGGCTCACCATCGATATTAGCGGGATAACCACAAATAATCGCACAATCATATTTTTTATAACGCTGTTTTTTATATGGTTTTTTAAATACTAATAAAAATGCTAGTAGATTCAATATTCCAAATCCAATTATTACTCGTTTGACCATTTTATTACCTCATTATTTTACATTTCCCGGGAAATTGTAACAAAAGGGCCTAATGGCCCCGATGTTTCGCTTTACGTTTTTGCTGTTTCAATACAAATAGATGCTCTTTTTCAGCCGTTCGCTGCTCACGACGAATAATTTTATTCTTTGCCTTATTTTGCTCATATTGTCGTTTCAACGCTTGCATCGATTTAGTACCTGTTTGTAAGTTCATAGATTGTTTTCTAATCATCCGTTGTAATCGCTTAGGATTTTTTGGTTTATCTTTATGTTTCGCTTTGAACTCAGCAACAAAATTAAGTTTATGGTAATTATTTAAAAAATAAACATATATCTCACCATCACTTGGCTCTTGACCGAACACAACTCGTTCAACGTAACACTTATCTCCATTTGTTAAATAAAATACTCCAATCCAAAACGGATCATCAAATAAAACATTTAATTCCAAACCAACATCCAACATATCGCTACCTCCTTGAAATTTACTTCTAAGAACGGACAACCTCAGGAGGGCAGGTTACTGATGCAAAATGCACAACTTGACTACCAACAAGTTCGTGTTTTTATCTTAGCAACCATATTATAACTTATTTTTCAGATTTATTTAAGAGGAAAGCTATTCCTGCTAACCCTAAACCTAATGCGATTATAATAAATAAATTAATACTTACATCATTATTCAAATAAAAATATACTTTTAAATCATCATATAGTCCCATCAAAACTGCAATAATTAATAAAAAAGCTAGTAAAAATGGCACTTTTAGCCGTCCATCATTTTTTTTCATAAAATCAAACACTTTAGCATCAAATACTTTAAATGCATCTAACAACATGTATATTCCCAAAATAGCTAATAACACAATAATGTCGGTTGGGCAAAAAATTAAATCAAGCCCTAATTTACCTTCTAACCCTTGCGCCAAATATAAAATTAAAACCATTCCTGGATAAAAAATATACGCAAACACCTTAAAATACTCTTTAAACTTTTCCATTTTTCCTCCTACTAAAAATCAGGGATATTTACCCCTGATTTGTTTGATGATTTTTTATAATTTCAGCAATTTTATCTTTTGCTGCCATAACGTCATCATTTTCCACTACATATTTATATTCATCTTTAGTCGCAATTTCTTTTCTTGCTTTTGATAAACGTTGTTGGACAATCTCTTCTTCCTCTGTACGACGTCCACGAATTCGTCGTTCGAGTTCTTCTAAGCTAGGTGGTACTAAAAAGATTGTTGTTGCATCTGGACATTTTTCCATTACTTGAAGGGCCCCTTGAACTTCAATTTCTAAAACAACATTTTTACCTTCATTTAATAATTGATCAACGTAATCTTTGGGTGTTCCGTAATAATTACCGACAAACTGCGCCCACTCTAATAACTTTCCTTCTTCAATTTTACTTTTAAATTCTTCTTCTTCAACAAAAAAATAATCAATTCCATCTCTTTCATTTGGACGTGGTTTTCTTGTTGTCATCGAAATCGAATAAGCAAGATTTAAACTATCGTCTTTGAATAATTCTTCTCTTACTGTTCCTTTACCAACGCCACTAGGCCCACTAAGAATTATCAACATTCCTTTTTGCACTGTCTACACCCCTTTTTTTTGATAAGTTCATCATACAAAATACGTCTTATATTGTCAATTGTTTTCAAACTATATAATGTCAATTATTTTTAATCTATGTTATACTTACAACGGTGATAAAAAATGGCATATGATGGAATAATGATGCATCAAGTAATTGATGACTTAAACAAAACAATAACTGGTGGTAGAATCAACAAAATCTACCAAATCTCAAAATATGAATTATTGATTCAAGTTCGTAATAATCGAACTAATTACAAGCTGCTGCTCTCCTGCCATCCAATGTACGCAAGAATTCAGCTGACTAATTTAGACTATCCTACTCCGGAAAGTCCGAATCCTTTAACAATGTTATTTCGTAAACATCTTGAGGGTGGTTATATCAAAAAAATTGAACAAATCGAATTAGATCGAATTTGTCATTTTCTTTTTGGCTGTCATAACGAATTTGGTGATTACGTTGAATACCATTGTTATATTGAAATTATGGGTAAACATTCTAATATTATTCTTTGCAATCAAGATAAAAAAATTCTTGATTGTTTAAAACGAATTACCCCTAACATTAATAGTGAACGTTTTGTACAACCAGGGGCAATGTACCAATTGCCACCAATGAATCAAAATAAAGTTGATCCTTTCACTAGTGATTTTATTGAAAACAATAATCTAACAAAAATATATCAAGGGATGTCTCCAATACTATCTAAAGAAATTCTTTATCGTCATGATAATGGTATAGATTTTAAAGAGATTATGGATGAAATAAAAAATAGCGATACCCTTTATATAAGTAGAGTTGATGAAAAAGAATATTTTCATTTAATTCCATTAACTCATCTAAATCAGCAGGCACAGTCTTATTCATTATTCGATGGTCTGGATAAACATTTTAATTTAATCGATCAAAAAGAACGTATAAAACAACAAACATCAAATCTTTTGAAATTTATTAATAATGAATATCAAAAAAATGTTACTAAACTTGCAAAATTAGAATCAACTCTAGAAGATTCGAACAATAGTGATGAATATCGAATCATTGGCGATCTTTTATACTCAAACTTACATTTATTAAAAAAAGGAATGCGTCATGTTGAACTAGATAATTACTATGATGGTTCTAAGATTATGGTTGATTTAGATGAAAAACTTGATCCTAAAAGTAATGCTCAAAAATATTATAACAAGTATCAAAAGGCAAAAAATTCAATCAATGTTCTGCATGAGCAGATTGATTTAACCAAAAAAGAAATTGAATATTTTGACAGTCTTTTAACACTAATGGATAATGCTTCATACTATGATGCCCTAGAAATAAAAGAAGAATTAGAAAATCTAGGATATTTAAAAAAGAAAAAGAAAACTAATACGATCCGTAAAAATAAAAAACCTTCTTTTGAGACATATTATACTAAAGATGGTATTGAAATATGTATTGGGAAGAATAACCTTCAAAATGATTATCTAACTTTTAAACATGCTCATCGCTATGATACCTGGTTTCATGTTAAAGATATGCCTGGTAGTCATGTTGTCGTTAAAGGTGATCAATTAGATGAATATACGATTCGATTAGCTAGTAATATCGCTGCCTATTATTCAAAAGGGAAAAACAGTAGTAGTGTTCCTGTCAATTATACTTTAATAAAAACATTGAAAAAGCCTCATGGCGCTAAACCTGGGCAAGTAATCTTAGATAATTATAAAACTATTTATATTGATCCTGATCAACATTGCCTCGATGAATTACAAAAAAAATAGATGCCTGGGCATCTATCTTTTTTAGCGGTTACATCCACATCCGCTTCCTCCGTTATTAGCGTTGTTATACATTCCATTAATAACAGAGTCACCTGTGTTATTAGCTGCGTTAAATCCTGTACCTGCTCCGTTAAATGGAGTAGCGTTAGCAGCACTTGCGAATGGATTTCCGTTACTTTGAGTCATGAAAGTACGTTCATAACGTGGATAATAACGTGGGTAATAAACGATATTATTAATATGGCGACATTCGATTGGGCAAATAATTGGTTGTTCAACATATTGATTAGAGCAGCTTGTACAAACTTTTCTTGGTGCAACGATTGGAGTAGCACGGCAGCAGTTCATTCCACTGTTACATCCTCCACATCCGCAGCTGTTGTTACAACCACATCCTGAGTTACAAAACATCATTTCCACCTCCTTTAATATACTATATGTTCGATTAAATTTGGTGCTAAGGCAAATTACACAGAAAGGTCTAAATTATGAAATTAATCAAATGGAATACTGTTGAAAACATTGAAGCATATACAATTACTAAAGAATTAGGCGATATGTCTTATAATAACGAGGACAAACAATTGATTCTCAATAATCGTAAACAATTAGCCAAACTTTTAAAAACTGATTTAGAGCACATGGTGGCACCACATCAAACACACTCAGCCAACTTTAAAGAAGTATCTCTTAAAGACGGTGGCAGAGGTATGTACTGCCAAGATGATGCCTTTAACAATACTGATGCTCTTTATACAAAAGATACTGATCTCTTTTTATTATCATTTCATGCAGATTGTACCCCAGTGTTACTATATTGTCCTAAAACAAAAATAATTGCTGCAATTCATTCTGGTTGGCTAGGAACAACTAAACAAATTGTTTCAAAAGTCACAAAACATCTAATTGAAAATGAACATTGTGATCCTAAAGAGATGCTTGCCTATATTGGACCATGCATCTGCCAAGATTGTCTTGAGGTAATGGATAATGTCATCGACTTAGTTAAACAAATGGATTTCGATACTACTCCGTACTATAAACAAACAGATACTACACATTATTTGCTTGATAACAAAGGTCTAAACCGACAAATGTTATTAAATTTAGGTTTATTGAAAAAAAATATTACTGTTTCGCCATATTGTACTGTTGAAAATGACAAGTTATTTTATAGTTATCGTAAATATAAAGATAGTGGCAGAAATATCACAATCATAAAAAGACAAGCTTAAAGGACTATAACAAATAAAGATTTTCAATCTTTGATATGTTCCCTTCTAGATGACAAGTTTTTATTATTTTATTTGTCTACCTAGAAGGAAGCATATCACTCTAGGCGTTATAGCCCTTTTTATTTATTAAATCAGTTTTTTCTACTTTAATTGTTAATATTTATTTTTTAGTAATTAAATTTTCCATAAAATTACATAAATTGGTTATAAATCAGTTACAAAATCACATTTTAACTACATTAACTTATCTTTTTACTTGTTAATTTTTTTATATGTTTCTCGATGAATGATATAATAAAAGTAATATATATAAACGATAATTGAGGTGATTTTGTCGATGAATGAAAATTTTAATTCAGCATTCTACAAGAAGATTCTTGATCAAATTAACTCTAATATCTATGTCACCGATGTTGAAACTGATGAAATTGTATATATGAACGATTATATGAAAAATACGTTTCAAGTCTCTAACACTGAAGGAAAGAAATGCTGGCAGATTTTACAATCTGGAATGAACAAAAGATGTGAGTTTTGTAAAATCAAACAACTTCAAGAATCTAATTCACAAAAAATTTGTGTATGGTATGAAAAGAACACGATAACAGAAAAAACATATTTAAATCATGATACTTTAGAACTTTGGGATAACAAACTTTATCATATCCAAAATTCGATTGACGTTACTGAACAACTACAGTTATCTGTAGAAGCAACAATTGATGAATTAACAGGTATTTTTAATCGAAATGCCGGTAAAAAACGAATTGAAGAACTATTAACTGCTGAATATCTTAACGAAGACTTTGTTGTAGTTTTATATGACATGAACGGTTTAAAATGGGTTAATGATACTTATGGACATCTTGAAGGCGATCGCCTATTAATATTTGTTGCCCAAAATATAAAAAAGCGTTTGAAAGAGCCAAACTTTATCTTTCGCCTTAGTGGTGATGAATTTATAATTGTTTTTTTAGATACTACTGTTAAAGGTGTAGAAGTTTGGATGGATAATATTCTTTTAACTTTAAATCAAGAAAGAATCAAAGAAAACATTGATTATGATACCTCTTTTAGTTATGGAATTGCTAATATCCATGTAGATGAAAATTTAACTGTTTCTGATGTATTATCTATTGCTGATTCACAAATGTATATCCAAAAACGAGATTATCATATTCTTATGAATAAAAAAAGGCTAACAAATTCACAACCTAAGTATAATTCTATTCCTTTATTTGAATATAATCGTGATCATCTTTTTGAAAGTTTATCAGAAACAATTGATGACTACTTATTTGTTGGAAATTTAAAGACAAGTAAATTCATGTACTCACGTCAGATGATGATAGATTTTCGTTTGCCAAATCAAATTCTTGATAATGCTGCAGCATTTTGGGGAGAAAAAATTCATCCTGATGATAAAGCAGGATTTTTAAGAAGTAATCAAGAAATTGCTGATGGCAGAGCTGAACAGCATACAATTTATTATCGTGCAAAAGATGCCTCTAACCGTTGGATTCCCTTGCTTTGTAAAGGAAAAATGATTAGAGATAAAAATGGTAATCCAGATTTATTTGCTGGAACAATTCGTAATTTAGATAAAAATAGAGAACAAGCTTCTCTAGAGCCAAATTCTTTAGATACTTATTTAGATACTTCGTATTATATTTATGAGAAAAATCAAAGCAATAAAAATAATTTTCTTTTTCAAAAAAGCTTTTACTTTGTAAACATATTTGATCAGCAAAATGATTTAAAAACAAAAACTGACTTACTTGATTTTGTAAATAAAAATATCCCGGGAGGAATACTAGCTGTCCAAGCGCACTCTGGCTTTCCACTCTATTGCTTTAATCAAGCCATTTTAGAATATACCCAATATTCTTATGAAGAATTATGTCAAATAACAAATGGAAAATTTTCAAATATTATCTATGAAAAAGATCGTCAATTTGTTGAAAGAGAAATTTTCCAACAGCTTGAAAGAAATGACATTTATGAAATTCGTTATCGCATAGTTTGCCACGGAGGCCATTTGCTTTGGGTATATGAAAGGGGAAAATACGTTATCGATGGGCATGGTCAAAAATTAATTTTGTCTTTTTTTGTTGATATTTCCCATGAAATGAATAATGAACAAGAACTACGTTTCATTAATGAAAATAGCCTTGACGGAGTTTTTAAAGCTGCATTAATTGAACATTTTCCAATTTTATATGCTAATGACGGATATTATCGAATACATGGGTATACCAAAAAACAATTTCACCATGATTTAAATGATTGTGCTGAAAATCTCATTTATGAATCAGATAAAGCAAGAATAAGAGCCCAAATAACGGATTTAATTAAAAATAATCAGTCACAAGCTATTCTTGAATATCGAATTAAAAAACGAGACAATTCAATTGCCTGGATTCATATTAGTGCCAGCTTTACTTCGCTGCTTGATCAAACAATTATTATGATTGGAATGGTCATGGATATTACTAAACGAAAAAAACTAGAAGATAAGTTATATCGCTCACAGCAGTTGTTTAAAGTTGCACAAACTAAAACCGGCTTAAATATTTGGGAGTTTGATATTCAAAACAAACAAGTAATTGGCAATCCCGATTCTGCAATAATCCGCAGCTATCAAAATCTTACTGCCAATATCCCAGAAAGCATAATTGCACAAGGGTTGATCCATCCTCAAAGCATTAATGAACTTAAGAATTTATATCAACGCTTAGAAAAAGGAGCTGCTCCCCTTTCTGCTACAATCAGGGTCAAACAAAAAGATGCGAAAGATAAATATCTTTGGGAAAAAATAACATATACTATTGTCCAGCATATTGATGAAAAACCAGCATGGGCAATTGGCATATCAGAAGATGTTACAGAACAAAAAGAAATTGAGACAAGAATCTATAATGAAGAAAGTTTAAGGAAAGTTTTGAATGAAGATATTATATTAAACATCCGTTTAAATTTTTCTCGTGATTTTATCGAAGATATTTCTTTACATTCCAATGAACAGTATGAAAAACAGCTCTCTGATTACACATACGATGATATTTATAAATATTTATTACAGACTATTGCTAATGAGGATGATCAAAAAAAATTTGAGAAAAAATATTCTAAAAATCAAATTAATGACTATATCCGTACTTTTACCGATATTCCAACTTTTGAATTTAGGCAGAAATATTTAAATGGAATGATATTATGGGTATCCTTAAATATGAAAACAACCATTTCTCCTCAAAATAACGATGTAATATTATTTATTTATACCAAAAATATTGATATCCAAAAAAGACGTGAATTAGCATTGCAAAATAAAGCAGAAATTGATGAGATGAGTAGCTTATATAATGAGTCTACTTCACAGCTAATGATTGAAACATTGCTGAAGAAAGAATATGATCCTAAGAAAGTCAATGCTTTTCTTTTGCTAGATATTGATAATTTTAAACAGATAAATCACAGTGGGAATTTCTTGTTCGGTGACCAAATCATTCGTCAAATGGGACAAATGATCAAGAAAAGTATTTCTTCCAGCTGTATTGCAGCACGAATCAATGGTGATACATTCTCTATTTTTTATCATAATGCTGAATCAAAAAAAGTTATCTATCAAGCAGCCTTACAACTTCAAAAAAAGCTTTCTAGTATTTATCATTTTCAAGATATTGAGACCCAGTTAACTCTCACCGGTGGTTTAATCTATCTATTTTCAGAAAATATGAGCTATAGTCAAATTCATCAATGCGCACTCCATGCCTTAGATACAGCTAAAAGACGCGGAAAAAACCAGATACTATCTTATCAAGAAATTGAAAAAGTTGAATTTAATTTCAAGATTGAAATGATTATTAACCCTAATGATTTTACAATTTTATCGATGAGCCCGACTGGACAAATCATATTTAATTGTATTTTCCCAGTTAAAAAGCCAATAAAATGTTATGAATTATTACATAATCGTAAATCACCGTGCCCATTTTGTTCTCAACAAATCGATTTTGAACAAACAAATATGCGTGAATGTTTTGTATCCAAAATCGATAAACTTATGTATGTTAAAGAACAGCTGTCTCATTATGAGAGCGATACTGTAAGAAAAATTGAAATGCAGGATATTCCCTTTAACTTAGCATATGAAAATCAGGATTCAGATTTACAACAATTTTTAGAAATAAGCTGGAAAAATATAGATAAAAATATTCAACGAGAAAATGCTTTTGATAATATTCTTAGACAATTAGGAACATTCTTTAATGCCCAAAATGTTCTCTTATTTCATCAAAGCGATAATCAACAAAAATTTTCTCTGACTTCAAAGTGGAATTATAATAATCAAATCTCTAATATTAAAAATACTCATTTCAGTAAGGAACACTTTGAAAATATTGTTAGTGCTGTCGCACCACAAAAATACTTTGTAATATTAGATAAAAACCATTTTTGTTATAAAAATATTACAGAACTATATTTTGAAAAGGATGTACCACTACCATTATTATTTATCGGCATTTATAACAAAAACAAGCTTGTATCATGCTTGCTCGTGGAAACTGTTAAACAACATATTAACGCTTCAAAATCTATTGAGGTGATTGCTGATGTTATTTGTAAAATTACCACTATTTATAATTTGCAGACTAAATATACTTATGCCCTTACTCATGATCAAAAAACCGGTTTATCTAACTACGATTCTTATATTAAGACTATAAGAAATATAAATACTGATATTTATTCTACTTTTGGAATGATTGAAATAACTATCATTAATCTAAAAAAATATAATCAGCGGTATGGCATCGTCCAAGGTGATGAAATCTTACAGTTCATCGCACAAACAATTACTAAATTTTTTGATAAAAAATCATGTTATCGGATCAGTAATGCCCATTTTATAGTGCTTTGTCCAGATATTACGTATGAAAACTTCATTCATATATATGATACTTTTTACCAAGAGCTAATTGAATTTTATGATCAATGGATCATTTGTGAAAAAGTTTGGGAAAAGAATTCACTTGTGTTAGAAACAATGCAAGAGCAATTAGAGGAAAAAACAAGACATGCTGTAAATAAAAAAATACACTCTAAGTTAGCTAAATCTGATCAGTCGATAGCAAAAATATTAGAGCGTTTAAATACTGCTTTTGTAAATGGAAAATTTTTAACCTTTTTACAACCTAAGGCTCATACTAAAACTAATCAAATTTGTGGTGCTGAAGCATTGATCAGATACAACGATCCTCAAAAAGGAATTATTCCACCAGGGCGTTTTCTTCCAGAAATAGAAAGAGCAGGATTAATTAGACATATAGATTTATTTATTCTAAAAGATGTCTGCCGAATTCTCAGTAACTGGTTAAAAACTACTTGGAAGCCTTTCCCAATTTCAATAAATTATTCTCGAGCAACTATTTTAGAACCTGGTATTTTAGAAGAAACTAATAAAATCGTTGAAAGCTATAATATTCCTAAAGAATTAATTGAAATAGAAGTTACTGAATCCATTGGATCAATTGATTCTGCTAGTTTAAAAAATATTGTTAATCAATTTTTAGCTGAAGGATATAAAATTGCTTTAGATGACTTCGGTGCTGAATATAGCAATATTTATATACTATACTCGCTGCACTTAAGCTCACTTAAACTTGATCGAAAGATCGTAAGCGATATTTATCATGATCACCGTGCTAAATTAGTAATCAAAAATATCATTAATACGTGTCAACAATTAGATATAACTTGTGTCGCTGAAGGAGTAGAAACTAAAGAACAGCTAAAAGTGTTAAAAGATTTATCTTGTGATGTTATTCAAGGCTATTATCTTAATAAGCCTTTATCTGAAGATGATTTCAAAAAGATTTCTGGCATCACTAACCCCCATTGACACTAAAACAAAGATAATCCTAAGATAGTTTTTTAGTTCTAAAGCAGATGAGCATAAAACTAATTTACGTGATTATCTTTTTTTATAAATGCATCATAGTTAAATACCCTGTATCAAAAAATTTCTATTTTATTGATTTTAATACATTCTTTTATCTTGCTTAAATACTAATTATAAAAGTCATCACTATTGATGACTTTTTCACATATATTTTTAAATCTATTAAAATTAAATTTAGATTTCAAGTTCTAATTATTCATTGATAATTTCATGCATTACTTGTGGAATCAAATCAATTAATTTACTAGGTAATACTGTATAAGAATTATCCCCTATTACATCCCCACAGCTGCCATGTAGATAAGTTCCTAAAATAGCTGCATTTTTAGGTGTATAGCCTTGTCCAACAAAACTAACGATCATCCCAGCTAAAACATCTCCCATTCCAGCCGTAGCCATCGCCTTATTAGCTGTAATATTACGATATGTCTCTCGACCATCTGTAATTAATGTGTTAGGACCCTTTAAAACAACAGTAACACCATATTTTCGAGCAAAACCACCAACTTTATCAATCATATCTAATTCATCATCATAAGCACACAAACGCTTAAATTCACCAAAATGAGGTGTTAAGATAATAGGAACGGGGCACTCTTTTAATAAATCTAAATGTTTAGCTGCAATCGTCAAACCATCAGCATCAATTACGATTGGACAATTGGCATATTGTAAAGTATCAATTACATACTGCTCGCTTTGTTCATTTAACCCTAAACCTGAACCAATCAAAATTGCATCACGGTCATAAAAAAGTTCTTGTTCCAGTTTACTATTACGAAGTTTAGAAGTACATTCAGGAGTAACTATTGCTAGCGCATCAATTACTTTTTCACTTGAACAAACACATACAACACCACTTCCACTATAAACCGAGGCTTTTGACGCTAATAAAGCAGCTCCTCGATAGTAATCACATCCAGTTAAATGTAAAATCTTGCCATAGATTCCTTTATGTCCATAATAAGCACGCGGTTTTAAATGATATTTGATCCATGATGGACTAACCAATTTAGCAAGCCCCTGCTCCTGACGTAAATCTTTAGCATCTAATATTTCAACTGCAATCTCTCCTGTATACATATGACACTCTTCATTTAAAAAAGCCTGTTTGATTGCTGTTAAAGTAATTGTCTTACTAGCACAAATCACATTACCATAAGGTATTCCTGTATCAGGATTTAATCCAGTTGGAATATCAATTGCGATGATGTCTATATCATATAAATTATTAATTTCTTCAATTAATATCCTAGCTACTCCACGAACTTCACCATTTAATCCGAAACCAAACATTGCATCAATTACCACATCTGCTTTTTGTGCATCACTTATAAATAAAGATATATCTTCTTCATCCATAAAAGTAATTGGAACTTCCATCTCTTGCGCTTGCTCAATATAAAAATTATTTGCTTGAGAAAATTTATTAGGGTTCCCAAAACAGTATAACTTCACATTTCGTGCTCGAATATGTAGTTTAATCCCTAAACTTAAACCATCAGCTCCATTATTTCCCGGTCCACAAACAATCACGATATTATTATAACCCAAACAATGCGGTAAAATGGCATTACTAGCTTTATCCACTAGTTCTTCGATTGAATATCCCTCATTTAATAAAGCCTGATCGTAAGCCTTCATTTGTCTACTTGTTGCAACATACATATTATCACCATTACTTTCTCTATAAAATCTTATGTTTATATTATAAAGCAATTATTCATAAAAACCTACTTAGAAGCAAAAAAAATAAAAAAAGCAGATTTCTACACTCTGCTTATAGGACGCTCATCCATTATCTCTTGATAAATCATTGTAACAATATTATGTGGATTAATATTTTGGTCTAACAGACGTTCCAGCATGATCATCATTTTTCCATCATTAATAGTACCGATAATATTCGCTTTTTCAATATTTTGAATATCACATATATATGGAAAAAATTCATTGATTTTTGTATTGATTCCATAATGATGATTAGAACGGCTATATAAATAAATTATCTTATCACCATTACAATCCTCAAAAACACTTCCGCGAGGATAATTAAAAACATTTTTATACTGCTTAACTTGCTTTCTTTTTTGTTCATGCTTATATTTTCGTTTATTTTCATATACTATTTCAATATGTTTTGGTGATAGCATATTAACCAGCTCATAAGATTTTTTACAATCAAATATAATCGTTTCACTGTAATCAAATTCATATCGTAATGCTGCTTCACGAACAAACTTAGTCTTATTAACATATAAGTTTGAATTATCTGTTTGATAAATATAATATAATTGATCATCCACTCTAATAATATCACCAACACAATAAATAATCGGAACATCAAAATGAATCAATCCCTCTAGGTAGCGTGAATTAACAATCAGTTTTCGCTCAATCATTATTAAATTATTAATTTCAATCCGATTGTAAATATCTCGAAAATTAGTTCGCGGAATCTTATAAGTGTTTGTTAAATAGACATATGTATTTTTACGATGGTCATATATATTCTTATCAAGCTTAAATGTAGCTAAATAACGGGACTTTTGTTTTGTAGAACAATAATACCCATAAAAATAATTTTCGTCCTTAGCAACGACCAAATAGGGCCTAATTCGATGACTTTCTTCTATACGTTCTAACTCATCATTACTTAACGGCATCAAAGCCCATACTAGATTTCCTATCGCCACTTCATTATATTTATCTTCAACAATTGGCGTAAGATCTATAATTTCCTCTTTTTCTAGTCTACTAAAATACTTTAATAATCTTTTAAACAATTTCATCTTCCCACCCCAAGATAATTATATACCCAACAATCAAAGAATACAAAAAGATTATAGAAGCATTAATCCTATAATCTTTTTGTTACTCATTATATAATTGAAAAAACGAACTGAAGTGAGGGGTACAGTTCGTTCTTTCTATATTTATATCTTATTTTTCAGCAATTGTTGCATAATTAGCAACAATGTAATCTACAACTGGATTACTTCCCCAAGTTTTAATAGCTGAAGCTGTTGCTTGAATCGTATTTGCAGTTACTGTTAATTTATAATTAGCATCATCATATCCGTACTTACCTTTTTCGGTAGTTGTAATTTCTTTTTTTGTTCCATTTTCATCAGTTGTTACAACCGTAGTAACACTCTTATCAGTTACATCTAATAGTGGATTTAAAGTAACGTTATCTAATAATAAAGCTGAACTATTACCGCCTTTGATTGCTCCCATATAATAATAAGTTCCTTCATATTCAACCCATTTACCTGCTTGTGCCGCCAACTCTATATCATCAGTATATTTCACAACATTTGGCAATGCCAATAAAGCCGCATTTTGTGTTAAACCATTTTCATCAGTAAATGTATTGCTTAAAGTTTCATCACCGCGGGTCCATGACTCTGTTAATGTTGCTTTAACAACTACATCAACATTACCACTGTTTTTTACTGTTACATCTTTATTTACTTCAACTCCTGGTAACCAATCAGTTGGTGGAGTAAATTCTTCTTCAATTGTAGTATCATATTTTGCTGTTTTAAATTCATTTGTTTTTGTCAATTCCTGACTAAAATACGCTAACGACCCAACTACTCCTACTGTTAATGCTAATAATAATATTCCACCTAAACTTTTTTTATTTTTCATTCTTCTTCACCTTTCCTTTTCTTTATTGTTGTTCAGCAATCGTAGCAAAATGATCGGCTAAATACACAGCCATCACATTATCACCAAACGCATCCCTAATTGCTGCTTTTGAAGCTTGGACTGTCCGCGCTTCAACTGTCAAAGTATAATCTGCGCTATCATATCCATATTTTCCGTATTGATATTTTTTAGTTACAGTTGTAGTCCCTTGTTCATCTGCTTCAACGACTGTATGACTGCCGCTAACTGTTGCATCTAATAACGGATTCATCTTCACACTATTTAATAATCCATTTGATGCTTCATCTTCACCAATTACACCTAAATAGTAGTAATAATCACCATAATGAATCCATTTATTATGATAATCTGCTAGATTATCTTTAACATCTTCATATTCATAAACCATATTTTGAACAAAATTTTTAATTGCCGCATCATGTGAAATGCCGTTTTCATCAACGAATGAATTTGGTAAAATTTCACCTTCCTCGCTCAAGATTTTATCTGGATCATTAGGATCCATCAGATTTTCACTACGTTTCCATAGCTCAGTTAATTTTGCTCTTACCACAATATCAACGTTTCCAGTATTTTTAACTGTAACTTTTTTATTAATTTCAACACCTGGTGCCCACTTATCAGTTGGAATAAATTCTTCTTCGATCGTTGTATCATACTTTGCCGTCTTAAGTCTATTTTCAACAGTTAAGTCTCTAGAAAAGTAAGCCAATGTACCTACAACCAATACAATTGCAGCTAATGAAATAAGGGCAGATAGGCTTTTCTTATTTTTCATTTCTATCACTCACTTTCTTTTTAATCTAATAATGCATACGTTTCAGGAACTACAGTTTCAAAAGCGGTTCCTGCGACTGCTTGTTTATTAGCTTGATAAACTTGAACTGTAATCGTTAAAGTATAGTTGGCACTAGCATACTTACCATTACCAGTTACAACTGTTTTATTGTAAGTTGCATTATTGGGAATGCCTGTATTTGGGGCAACTGCCCATCCTGTTTCAGGATTATTAGTTATTTTGCTTGGTTCACCAGTTGTCATCGTCGAATAATATACTACTGTTTTCTTAGTTTCAGCAAAATCGACATCTCCACTTAACATGATTGATTTTAAAAACTTATCCTCGGCTCTACCACCCGAAGAAATTATTCCGTCATAATAGAAATATCCATCACTATTTGAATATATCCATTTATTACCATATTCTTTTTCAACAACACTAGCTCTTGGATCAGCACTTGTAACTGTAATATCTTCACCATCAGCTGTTTTCCATGTTTCACTCCACATTGCTCGAGAAACAATATTACCAGTTCCAGTATTTTCAACACCTACTTCTTTAGTAACTTTATCTCCGGGTTCCCAATTATCTTTTGGTGTAAATTTTTCCACAACTTCTGACTTAAACTGTCCAGTTTTTAATTTGTTATCAACATTCGTTGTGCTATTATAATAAGCAACTGCCCCACCTATAACTAAAAATGCTGATAACGAAATAATTGCAATCAAACTCTTTTTTCGTTTCATAATTTTCGTACCCCTTTCTCAAATATTTAATAACCGATATGTGGTATTAATAACCAACAAATATACTTTTGTCATATTACAACATTATTATAAATAATCATGGTTTGCTTCTGGTTATATTTCACTTTCCTTAATATTCTATTTTAATGTTTTTATTGAATCTAAAAATCAATAATTGTCTTAACTTATAAAGAAAAACACTCTAACAATTGTTAGAGTGTTCGTGGCTTCATTAGTTGTTTACTGTAGGTAATCCATTCAAGAAATTTTTTACAGTTTGATTTGTTGCATCAGTAATCCAAGTTGCAGCAGCTTCTTTATTAGCTTGTGAAACTTGAGCAGTAATTGTTAATGTATACTCAGCGTTATCATATAAACCATTTGATTTAACTTCAGCACGTTTAAATGTCGCTTTAATATTGTTATTTTCATCATCTAATGCTTTAAATTCTTCTTCAGAAATTTTTACCCATTGAGTTTTTGAGTCAGTTCCAATTGATGTTTTATCCGGTTCAGTTGCTGCAGTTGTATAATAAAAGTTTTTAATATCTGTTCCAACTACATCAGCACTATTTTTTAAAGTAATTGAAGTTAGGAAATTTTCTGTATGTCCATTTACTCCAATCATCTCATTATAATATGCCCATCCATCATTACCGTCAACCCATTTATCGCTCATACCATTTTTATCAACAACACTTTCATTATTAGTGTCTGGATAAGCTACTGCTTTAAATTCTTCTCCGTTGCGTGTCCATGATTCTTCCCATTTAGCACGTGCTACTAAAGCATAATCTCCTGTATTATCAACTCGTACCTCTTTTGTAACAGTTGCTCCTGGATTAAATTCTTTAGGTGTAAATTTTTCGACAATATCAGAGCCAAACCCTTTTGTTTTTAATTTATTGTCAACTGTATGTGTTTGAGTAAAATATGCTAGAGTTCCTACAACTACCAATGCCCCTGATAATACAATTGATGCCACTACGCTTTTCTTGTTTTTCATGATTTCCACTCCTTTTTATTTTTTATTTCATTTTACAAATCAATGATAACAATTGATGGTTTGCTTCTGGTTATATTTATAACTCTTATTCTATTAATATAACTATCGAAGAAAACTTTTCTTTTACAATTAACAGTATATCTTTATTTGGTTTTTTTCCGGTTATATTCACAAACGAAAAATAATATTCAAAAACAAAAAGAGATGTATAAAAATACATCTCTTTCACGATTTAATCAATAGAAACTAATTGTCCATTTTCAACAATAATTGAATCCCAATTTTGCGTAGCAACTGCATTAGCACCGTCATCTGCTTGTACACCATTAGCAGTGATTATAATCTTAGATTTAAGATTAGCATATGACATTGTTTCCTCATATGAGGTAAAATTATTTTCAATAATAAATGATTTAAATAAATTGACAGTCTCATTAGATTTTAATGGCATCTTTAGATAGTAATAAGATTTACCCTTTTCCCCAGTAGCTTTATATATCCATTTATCTTCATCAATTCCACGAATTACAATTTTATCAGGATCTTTATCACTCAAGATATTTCCATCTTCATCCATCCATACCTTTTCAACCGTCACTCTTATGAAAGCATCTAGTTCCTCAGTATTTTTTATATCAACAATTTTAGATTTTTCTTGTCCAATCACTACTGGATCATCATACTTAATTCCATCTTCACTCACAGAGGCATCGGGATTAGTTGAGCTTTCGATAACATCTATTCCAAATTCACCAATTCTAATCCGGTTCTTAGTCTCATCACTATCTGTAAACCATGCCAGTGTGGCGGATACAGCAAGTACACAACCTAGCAAAACTATTAGACTCATTATGGTTCTTTTCTTTTTACTCATCTCGCTACACTCCTATCTTTAGACTGTCACTTTTTCTTTTTCATCCGCTACAAGGTTACTCAAAACAATATTTAATAACAATATTCCACCAATAATTGCTACCGCAATATATTTTGCTGATGAAGCAAAGATCGTTCCAACAACAGGGAGGCAGAATTCTAATGTCTTTCCGGCTACATTTTGATATTCTACCGGATTTGTATCATTAGTTGGATTTGCATCGCCTTTTGTAACAAAAGTTTGTGAAATTTCGTTTTTCACTATCACTCGGTGAGTAACTAATGTATCATCATCTACTCGAAATGTGATTGCATCGTTTTCTTTAATATCCTCAAAAGAAGCAGCTTTGTAATAGATCAAACTTCCAACTGGATATGTGGGTTCCATACTTCCAGATAATACAACTACAGGCTTGTAGCCAACTACCATAGGAGCAAGTATAAGCACTAATGCTATTATCACTACATAACATAATATTGATAAATAGCTAACCACTTTCTTAAATATCTTCATAACCTGCCTCCTATCCTAGTTATTAAAAATCTTCTCCAGATTTCTGTTGATTACTATTACCCTTATAATCACTCCATGTTACATTATTTCCAGAAATAGCAGCAGTTTTACCAAAGGTGCTTTGTGCCCCTTCAGTTGTAGCTTTACATGATTCTAAATTAAATGTAATTTGATAGATTATTCCTGAATAATCCACCGCATGAGTATCATTTGAAACTTGCTCCGATAAAACCAGACTATCCAAAATGATATTAGTTGTTGTATTAGCTTTTAATACTTTAGTGTAATAGAAATAGCCGTCATTTCCATCCACCCATTCATCTTGCCAGGCAGATGTCCATTTCTTTTCAACACTATCAACGTCACCATTTACAAAATCACCATTTTGATTGATCCAGCTTTGACTGTAACTTACCCTGATTAAAGCATCAATTTCACCACTGTTGGCAAATTTAACCTTTTTATCAACGGTTTCTCCTGGTAAAAATTGTGAATCTTGATTAAATTTTTCAATCAATTCAATCTCCGGTTCTTGCGTTGCCATTTTGTTTTCTACATTGACGGTACTATTATAGTAAGCACTTGTATATCCAATCGCAACAATCAAACATACTGAAGCAAAGATTAAAGCTACCTTCGTCTTTTTAATTTTTAAAAATTTCACTTTATCTTCACCTCCATTTAATTCCAAGTAATTACATTGTTAGAAATAACTTTAAAATCACGACCAAAGTTTGCTTGTACTGCTCGATGGTTAACACTATCGTCATCACTATACTGTACTGCTTCACTAACAAATTTCAAAGTATAATCTGCTATTTGATAAATTTCGGCATAATTGCTATCAAATTTAAGACTAGTTAAAACTTTAGCTGTCATTTCATTAGCTGGAAGAACTTTTTTATAATAATACCAGCCATCACCACCATCAAACCAGTCATTTTGCCATGCTTCAGTCCAGTTCTTATTAACAACTTCATTGCCATCAACTAACCCAGAAATAACCTTGCCATCAGCATCTTTCCAAAACTCCGCATAAGAAACTCTTAGAAAGACTGGTGCTGTTCCAGTATTTTTGAATTGTACTTCTTTTTCTACTTGATCAAACCAGTCTACAGTTGAATCTTTGTCAAACTTTTCTACTACTTCAGTATCCACTGTTGGTGTCTTAATATTATTAGTGACAGATGCACTTAGTTTTGACCATGCGTAGATTCCGCCCACTGCAGTAAGACAGACTGTCACCACTACCATCAATACCATCAATGGTCGTTTCATTTTAATTCTACCTAAATATTTCATTGCGTCATCCCTCACCTTCTTTATTAATTACCAACTTTTTTTATTTCTGCAGCTTCTAAATCAGTAGTTACACCATCCTTATAACCTTGCACAGTTAACTGTGGTTCTCCTGCATCAGCCACAATATTTCTAAATTTAATTCCTTCAATTACAAATTTTCCAGTAGTTTCATCAATAATATCTTTCCATTCAATATAAGCATTAGTACCACTGCCACCTAGCTTACCACCTTGAGCATCAATTACCTCAAACTTATTAGCATCATATTTTACTCGAATATCAACATCGGTATCCATTGTTGTAATACTTGTAAAAATACTATTAAATGCATTTTCCATCGCACTACTGTTATTTGCTTTTGTATAATGTCCTTCACTAGCTAAACGCGTTAAGAAACTATCAAATAATGATGAATTATTGGAATTAAGACCAATCGTAAAAATCGTCTTACCTAAACCTTTACCAGAACGATTAGTTCTATTGCCTGCATCATTAGAATTATTGTTACTACGATTTTTAGTAATATCATCATTTTTATGACCATAATACTTTGATCCATTACTACTTTCAATGTAATTATTGATTCCTGTTAAATTTCCACTAAACTTAATAAAATCAGCTTGATTTAAAGCCTCAGCTCCAACCCGATACCCATTATCATCATAATCATTATAACTAGTATTAAATCCCTTATTTCCTGGTTGACCGTCAGTAAAGACGATTACTGAACGATTATTTTCTCCAGTTGCACTTGATAATTGATTACGAACTTCATACAAACCTAAATCAATTTGCGTTCCTCCTGAAGCTTTAATGTTTTTGATACCACCATTATTTTTAGTTAAATATGTGTACCATGTTTCATTACCTGATTTAATATCTGATAACTTCACAAAATTATTATTAGTGATCGAACCATCTGCACTATATGCAAAAGTAATTACTGATACACGACTGTCAGGATTATGTTCATATAACTTAGTTATAAATTTAATTACATTATTTTTTAAATGGGTTAGACGACTGCTGCCATTCATTGACTCATCCATGCTGCCTGATTTATCTAATAGCAAGACAACGTCTTGTGGGGCTTTTACTGTCGTAGATTTAACATTTCCACTTACATTATATTCATAGTTATTGATTGTTTCACTTCCAGCAGGAAGATAATTAGTCTTTTCATCAGTCGCTTTAAAGAATCCAACATGACCAAATGAATTTGTTAGAGTCACATAACCATTAGCTGCATCTTTATTTTGACTAAGTTCGATAATATTTCCAGTAGATAAGTTTGTTTGAGCATAACCACTCTCTGTACTTTCTAGCTTATATTCCATTGGAACAGTTTCTGTTACGGTATATTTACCAAACGGTAAATTTTCTAAAAGAACTTCTTCATTATTTTTTAAGATTAAATCTGTTTTATAAATTACTGCATTTTCACTATCTTGACCAACCACATGAATAATAAATGTCTTATCTTCACTAGAATTGTTTACAACCTTTTTTACAGTAAGAGTTGCACTTGTAATTGGCAATTCTTCATTAACTGTTGGCACATTGAAATCCAATGTAGAATCTTTATCAATATAATTTTTATAGACTAACTGGGTTGGGTCATTGGCTGGATAATCTGTACCATCCTTATATTCCTCTTTAACTGCTACATAATATTCTAAATGAGCTTGACTGTTTTTTTCAACATCACCTACATACCAAGTGATTTTTTTTCGACCATTTTCTGTACTTACAATAACATAACCACGATCAAATATTAATTTATCAGCTACAGAGTTATCATAACGGCCATCAGGTAAATCTAAAAGATCAACATACTGACTCATTGGATCATTGACAATCCCATTTTTTATGATTGTTTCATATCGAGTCACAATCTCATTAGCAATATTTTCATAAATTCCGCTTAAATCACTAGAGGAACTATAGGCATATCCTTCACCTTGAGTAGCTACATTCTTCAAGAAACTATTAACACTACTTCCAGTTGTGTAACCAATCGTAAAAATTGTATTTCCACTTTTCTTTGCTAATAATGCTTCATTTTCAGCTAATGTAGCAGCTGCATTATTTAAAGAATAGTGACTATTATTTAAATATAAGTCTAATGTAAAATCATTTCTTCCGCCCTTAATTACACTATCATAATTGATTGCATTTTCCCCAAAAGTATATCTACCACTATATCCTAAAGCTTTATCAGTAGCGGTCGCTTCGCTATAATCATTAACTAAATAACCATTATTGCGTTCATTATTTAGTTTATAACTTCCTGTCGCACCACCATCACTTAATAAAATAATAATTCCATTTTCTGATTTAGCATTTTTTAAAACAGTTCTAGCTTTATAAAGCCCTGCTTGAATGTTGGTTCCACCATCCGAATTATTTCCTAATTCGACATCTCTAATTGCTTGTTTTGCGGTTTCAAGATTGCTTGTTAGATTTTGTTCTACTGTACCATAGTAATTAAATGTCACAATTGAATATCGATTCTTTTTATTTCCAGAAATTTTACTATTATTCAAAAACTCAATTGCAGCGTTTTTAGCTTTAGTAAGACGTTTTTTATCATTTGAAGATGTGCTATTTCCATGTTCATCTTCAGCCATACTATTTGAAATATCAAATACTAGAACAATATCATTACCAATCGCCTCAACACTATCCTGGGCTTTTCCAGTAGCTAAATCCAAATTGATTTTATACCGATTATCGCCAACTCTTTCTGAAGTTTTATTAACAGTAACTAGGCCATCACTACTAGTAGTAGAGCCAGGGTTATTTTCCGCTTCAACAATTAAGTTAGTTCCAGCCGCTGGTATTATCATCGCTAATGCCAAAACCAGTGTTTTTATCTTTCTAGTAAACTTATTTTGTTTTCTTTTTTTAGATATCTTCATTTAGCTTCCTCCTCACTGACGTTACTGTTAAGCTTCTTTTTTGTTACCAGATTAACGATTATATAAATCAACACTAGACCAGCCAAAATTATTTTTGCAATCATTGATTGGATCATTCCATAAATATATCCTATATAAGGAATATTTATCTTTACTATCCCATTTAATCGACTAAAGGCAACTGGGTTTGAATCTTGGCTACTATTAGCATCACCCTTAGTAATAAATACTTGTTTTTCTTGGTCTATTTTAATTACTCGGTGAGTTATCACATTACCGCTTACACCTGAGCCTTTAAAACTTATAATATCATTTACCTTTATTTCATCAGCTTTAGCTGGTTTAACTAGTAATAATTCTCCAGTTGAATAAACAGGCTCCATACTATTCGATAATACAACATTTACCTCATACCCCAGCAATCTTGGGCCAAGTGTTATAATCAAATATATAAAGCATAAGATCAATAATATCGTTGAAACAATATTATTAATTTTTCTTATTTTATTCACTTGCTTGTTTCCTTTTAAGAATAAAGATACCAGCAGCAATTAACAGTAAAACAATTCCACCTGTAATATACAAATAAGTATAATTAATTCCTTCTTCACCTTTTTTTAAAGGCGTCTGATCATCAGGAACTTCCTCTGTTCCATCCCCAGGTGATAACGGAGTTTCTGAATCAGTCACATTTTCGGTATCATCACCTTGGTTAGTTGTAGTACCACCAGTTCCTGCTCCACCAGTTGCAGTTGATACTGCAGTGTTAGCAGGTAAACCTACAGGAATCACTACAACACTTTCAACATATTCCTGTGTTACATTTAAATCTCGATATACATATGTGATTGAATTATCTGTTTCACCAATTGTAATTGATAAATCAGCAGCTCCAATCAATTCATAGCCAGCAATCGTTTTAGCTCTCTCGTTCACTGTACTGCCAAGTGGCGCTGTCATAACTTTTGTTGTGGCTATTTGAACATTATCCTGATTAACATAATTGATCGAATATTCGCGTCCATTAGTCAAAACTTGATATTTGGCTACAAATGTCATTGCACCAGTAACAGCCTCACCACTAGCTGGAAGGGTTTTATTCCATCCCATTAAATAATAGCCATCTTCTACATTGATATCAGGGATATCCGGAAAACGTTCGTTTGCTGCTACATCGATAGTAATCTTATTTTCACCATTAGCAGCAAATGTACCATGAGCTCCTGCCCTAAATGTTACTTTATAGGTTCTACTAGCATCAACTGTCATTGGATTAACAAAGCCGACCATTGCAATCATCATAGCTAGAACAATAATGACTTTTTTAATTTTCTTCATGACTGCAATCCTCCTTATGCTTTTTCTTCTTCAATAAGAATATAACTGCAAATCCACTAACTGCTACCAATCCAAGTAATGGTGCAATTACAGTTGCATCACCAGTTTTGATACTTTCATAAACATTTCTAACTACTTCAACAATAGTACTTTGATCATCAAGTTCTTCAACACTAAAATTAAACTTGACCAATCCTTCACGATTTTGATACGTATTATCCATTGAATCACCATTAACTTCCAATGTCATTGTTACTGTAGTAGTTTCACCTTTTTGTAAACTAGCAAGTAACGTATCTTCACTCATTCTTCCAGAACTTAAAGCAGCCAGATCATCAAGTGTTCCATTATAAAACTCTTCACCTTCATTAGTAATTGTAATATTATAAACACTTAATCCCGAAGTATCAGTATCAAGACTATCTAAGACATCAGCACTCAAATAAAATCTTAACTCTCGATGATCATCATTTTTTAAAACAATATTTTGTGTTCGAACTTCACCAGGCATAATATTTTTAAAATTATCAAATAAATCCTGACTACCATCCAAAAAAATAAAGTCTTCTGCATCACCATCAAATGATACATTAGTATCAGCTGCATGAATAGTAGTCATAGATAGTGCTAGTACTGTTGTTACAACTAATGTTTTTAAAATATTTTTACCTCGCATTTTAATGACCTCCTCCACGACTATTCTTCTACATACTGAATAACATCATTATTATCAATTTTAACTTCTAAGCCCCATTCACTCAAAATTGCAGATTCAGCACCAACTTTTTGAATTGCTTCAGCTTCAAAACTTAAATGAGCACTTAAACCAGAGTAACGCATTGCATTAGTGTTATCGATATTGCCAGATAATTTGATTTGATTAACAAATAAATCTGTTACTGCCCCTGGTTCTAATAATTTTTTATAATAGAAATAAACAACTTCTTTATTTTCATCACTATCTTGAATAATCCAATTATCTTTATCATTAGTAATGATTTCAATAAAACCAGGATTAGCATCGATCACCTTATTACCGCTTTCATCTTCCCAGTATTTGGTAACAGCAATTCTTGTATATAAATCATTTTCTGATGTATTTTTTACAAATGTTTGTTTATCTTTTATAGCTCCAGGATAACCAAAATTAAAGTTAATACCTTCATCCGTTATTTGACCATCTTCATTTGTTGTAGCATCTCTCAATTCAATTCCAATATTCCCTGAACTAAGTTTGTTACTTGAAGAAGTATCGGCACGGAAATAGGCAATTGCGCCTCCAATTGGAACCATGATACATAGAACAATCATTAATATTAATAGCTTATTTTTTTTATTTTCCATGATGATTATCTCCTTTGCTTTAATATTGATCGGTGGATACTTTTCCCACATTACATCCATATTATATGTAATGGTGGTTTTAAAGCGGTTATATTTTGTTTTAGATAATAACTTTCTTTTAAAATCTAAAAAAGAGTTAAGTTATATCTCTAAAACTTAACTCTGAACTGAAGACTCTATTGGTTTTTTATATAATAATTTTGCTTTTGCAACATCATAATTCAAACGATATGTAGTACTATTATATTTTGCATAAAACTTTTTATTTATTCTTTGAATGATTGTATATGCATTGTCCATTTCCTGACACGCTACTAAAATAATATATTGTTTCTTATTAATTTTAGCAAACAAGTCATTCACTCTTAATGATGAAGCAATCATTTCTTTTAACTGGTTCATTACATGTACTTGATTTTCTATTGTAGTTTTAGCATTAAGATCAAAAATAATCAAAAAATATTTCTTATTATCTCGAAGTGCATTCTTAAGTAAAATTTCATACATATGCTTAAACATGTCATATCCACAGTAAAACCCTCGATAATCAGCATTATTAATAATCAAATCTTCATTAACATTTTCAGTATTAATAATATAATCTTCTTCTATATCTTCTGTAATGACATCATAAAGCTCTTTAAACCGCGGTGATAATCCTGTTCCCAACTCTTTATAAAAGCGTTCATTCAGGTCATCATAATATTTTAACGCATTATGATAGTCCTTTAATTCAATCAGGCCTTTAATATAATAATAATGTAGACCTTCGTAAAATGGTTCTAATAGAATAGCATGATAATTTATTGACATCATCTTTTCAAACTGTTTTCTTTTCATGTAGTATTTGCAAATTTTGATAACACAGTTAACATATGCTGAGCGAAAAAATTCTAGCATCTGTTCAATCCAAATAGAATGATTAGTCGTTATATATAATTTACCTTTATATAGATGATTTACTTTTTGAGCATATGCTAGGTCCTTATCACTTATATCATCAATATATTTTATTTTGTCCCAGTTATAATAAAACTCCTCAGTATCCATCACCCATTCCAACTTGGGATTGATTTGATAACCACCTTTAACAGTTAAAATAACTTCTTCATCCTCATTAAAAATACCTGATGCTTTTAAATCTTTACGAAGTCTAAAAATAGAAAACTTAACCACACTATTTGGATTTTCACTATCCGGATATAAAATATCAATAATATTATTCTTAGATATTACAACTCCTTTTTGAAGCAGCAATAATTGGAATAAATTAATCAACTGTTTTCCTAATAATTTGGTTAAATCAACTGTTACATTTCCACGTGAAAGTGAAAATGTTCCAAACATATTTACGTTAATCTTATCATTTGCCATATCTAATTCCCTCACTTTTCAAGATATGTTACTTGCCCACAAATTTATCCACCAAAATAGTCATATTCTAAAACCCCATTACAGTATTAGCCCATTATTTTTATTTAATAGCAATTTATTAGTGATAAATTCTTACCACTTGGTTTAACTATAGATTTTCGTGCACAAAAAAAACACATAAATTTGGGTCTATTTACGTGTTTTATAGTAAGATTATATGCGAACGAAAACGTATTCTTTCCCGTGCAGGAAAAGTATGATCCTCGATTCTAATTTTTTTATAAAAATAACATATTCATTATAGCACTGTATTTTTAATTACGTCAACTTTATTTATAAGTGCGGTAATACTAATTATATTGATAGAATCAAAAAAGATTACGAATTTAAAATCGTAATCTTTAATTAGTTGTTATATTCAATTTTTATTTTACTCTTACAGCACAAACGAATCCTGAACCAGACACAGATGAAATCTTAACTACATCACCAGTTCTTGGGGCATGAATATATTGACCATTACCAATATAAATACCAACATGTCCTGATTTCCATAAGATATCTCCTGGCTGTGCTTGGGAAATACTAATTTGTGTACCTGCATTCTTTTGAGCTGAAGATGAGTGTGGAAGTGAAATTCCTACACGTGAGTAACACCATTTGACAAAACCTGAACAGTCAAATGAATTTGGACCGTCTGCTCCCCATACATATGGACACCCTAATCTAGAATAAGCAGCTGATAAAACACTATTACCATAGTTATTACTTGCTGCCCCGCCATAAACTGCATTTACCTTTACTGATAAGCTCGCGGTACCTGTGTTACCGGCTGCATCAGTTACTGTATATGTAGCTGTTTTAGTACCAGCTTTCGCTGTACTAGGAGCATCAACTTTGACATTGGCTTTAACATCACCATCTTTATTATCAATTGCTGAAGCAATATATGCATTAAAATCAACATTTTCACCAGCATTAACTGTAATTGAAGATTTTGTTAAACTAATTACAGGAGCTGATAAATCTTTAACAACAACATTTAAGTTAGCCTCACTAACATTTCCTGAACTATCAGTTGCAGAAATTTTCAATGTTTGCGTTTCATCAATTTTTGAAGTATCAATAGATCCTTCAACAGTTGGTACTAAAGTACCATCTAAGTTATCTGTAACATTTACAAAATTATTTAAATCAAAACCACTTCCGTAATCTACAGTAACATTTTCTCCTTGGGTTAAATTAATAACCGGAGCTTCTAAATCGCTAACAGCGAATGTAAAAGTTTTAACAGTTTCATTACCTGAACTATCAGTAGCCTTTAAAGTAATATCTTGTTGACCTTTAACCTCTGTATTTAATGGGGTATTAGCCTCAATAAATGGAGTTACATCACCATCAACATTATCATTAGCCTTAACATAGCTAGCGAAATCTGTACTTCCTTTTACAGGAACATCAATTGTGTATCCTTGATTTGAACCTAATGATTCAAATTTTGGTCCCTCATTATCTACTACATTAACTTGAACTGTTTTTGTAGCAACATTAGAACCACTATCAGTTGCAGTAACTGATACTTTATAAGAACCTAATTGTGTTACATTTAATGATGAAGTGTCAGCTGATACTTCAATTAAATCACGACTGTCCTTATTATCAGTAATATCAATACTATCTACATCAAATTTCTCACCATAGGCAAGATCGATTTGATTAGACTTAATCTCAGGTTTTTCTTTGTCTGCTGCTGCATAACCAACTAGCATAAAACTAGCAACAGCTGCAATCGGAATGAACATTGCTTTACGATTAACGATATACTCGTCAACTACATTTTTAAAGCTTGTCTTAATATTTCTATCCATTCGTTACCTCCTTTCAATAATATATCCAATTGTTATTATATTACTATTTTTTAGAAAAATCTAGCCCTGAAAGCTCTTTCATTTTTGTCCTTTGGCTGTATCGCAAGCTCCGCTTAGCTTTCAAGAGAATAATTTTTTTAAGATTTCTTAAGAAATTTATAAGATTTTACATAGTCCTAAATAGAAATTACCATAAACATAAATATTAATAATAATATTATCCAGAATTTATAACTAAAAATACCTTATTCAATGCTCTTTAATGACTCAACCATATCAATATTTTTTAAAACTTTTCGCATTCCAAAATCAATTAAATAAGTAAAGATCATTGTAATAATTATTGCATAAACATAACTCATTAAATTAACACTTCTAATAAACATAGCTACTTCAACTTCTACCGCATTAATGATAAACATATGTAAAACTTTCCCAATTCCTAATCCTACAATTGATCCGATTGCTGATAAAATTAGGTTTTCTCTAAATACATAATCATACACCTCACGTGGATAAAAGCCTAATACCTTTATAGTTGCAATTTCACTTTTACGTTCTTGAATATTAATATTTGTTAGATTATACAAGACAATAAAAGCTAAGGCCCCGGCACAAGCAATCAATATCACAACAACACTATCGATACTGCCCATTTGATCTCTAAATGCTTGACTAATTCCTTTAACATAATTTAATGAATCAATATTGCTATCCTTGTCGCAATAGTTAGTAACAGTTTTACGATTGCCATCATCTTCTAAATTAAAATACGCATAATTATTAACTGGTGTCTCACCTGTTAGACCTCGATAAAATTCTTCACTCATATATATATGGTGTTGAAAATACAATAACATTACTCCTGTAATTTTAACCTGATAATCTTTTTCATCAATCGTTATATTTATTTTATCTCCAATCGTTACTCCTAATAATTCTGATAATTTAGCTGAAATAACAACCCCCTGATTATTTAATTTAATTTTTTCACCTGTTTGATAATTCTCTAGATTTGTATATTTGCTAAGTTCCTCATTATTCTTAAATACTTCTAATGTACCATAATGATCTTTACTTCCTACAACTGTGATCGTTTTTCGATAAAAACTACTGCAATCTTTTACACTACTTAAACTCTCAAACTCATCCTTTTCTTTTTTTAATTGATCATTACTTAGATTACGATCAAATACAACCATTCCATCGTAAGTAAAAATATCACCATATTGCTTATCTGCTAAAGTAGAAACCGAATTCTTGATCCCAAATCCAGTAACAATTAAAGCCGCACAACCAGCAATTCCTATAATCGACATAAAGAAACGCTTTTTATACCTAAAAATATTTCGCATCGTAACTTTTTGATTAAAAGACAAACGTTTCCAAATAAATGTTATTCTTTCTAGAACAATTCTTTTTCCCATTTTAGGGGCCTTAGGTCTAAGCAGACTAGCTGGCATCTCACTTAATTCTTGACGTGTCACTATGTAAGTAACTAATAAAGTAATCGCTACTGAAATCAAAAATGTTTGGATACAAATAAAAGTATCAAATGAAATCTTGATTGGTGCACCGACATTAAACAACATTTTACGATACAAGAAATAAATAATACTTGGGAAGAAATATACTCCTGCGATAATTCCTAATACACTAGCCACGAAAGTAGCTAAAAAAGCATAAATCAAATATTGATTAATTACATCTTTTTTATCATATCCTAAAGCTCTGAAGGTTCCGCTTTGGACTCGCTGTTCTTCAACCATTCGAGTCATTGTTGTTAAACTAACTAATGCAGCGACCAAGAAAAAAATCAGTGGAAAGACTACTGCAATGGCTTTCATTGATTGACAAGCAGAATCATAGCTTAAGATACTAGCACTTTCCTCACGTGTTAAACTAATCAGTTTTCCAGTTGGAATATCATCAATGGCACTGCGAGCATCATCCAGTTTTATCTTAGCATCATCTAACGATGTTTTCGCTTCATCTAATTTAATCTTTGTTTCATCCAGTAAAACTTTTGTCTTGTCTAATGTAATTTTAGAATCGTCCAGTTGTTTTTTAGAATTAGTCAAAGTTATCGCTGTTTCATCTAACTGGGCTTTGGAGCTGTCTAAAGTAACTTTCGTATTTGCTAACGTAATTCTTGCACTTTCCAATTGATTAGCTGTAGCAGCCAAAACAGCACCATTATTGTCCAATTCCAGCTTGCTCGCATCCAAAGTTTTTTTAGTTGCATCCAGTTGAATTTTAGTCTCGTTCAACTTTTCTTGCATTATTGCAGCATCTTCTGGCGTAATTAAATTATTCTCAATTAAATATTGTAATTGTACTACACTTTGATTATATTGCTCAATTCCCACATTATACTGATTCAGTCCATTATTATATTGATTTATCCCCTCATTATATGCACTGATTCCTTGATCATACTGAGCTTTTCCCAGCTGATAATCACTGACTCCTTGATCGTACTGAGCTTTTCCATCTTGATATTGCTTTAGACCATTTTGATATTGACGATACCCATCATTGTATTTATTTAAACCATCTTGATACTGCTTTAAGCCACTTTCATATTGGCTAAGACCATTGTTATATTGAGCTAATCCATCTTGGTATTCATTGATACCATCATTATATTCCTGTTCGCCTTTTTCTAATTCACGATTAGCATCACCCGCTAATTCCTCATTGACCTGAGCAACTTTACCACTAAGAACTTTTTTAATTTCTTTATTAACATCTTTTACATAACTTAAATAATTATCACTAAAAATATTATTATCATCACTGTTTTTTAAAGTCACTCGAATTTCATTAAAAACAGTTCCATTACGAAGATCATATAGATCTTGCGGTAAAGCTAATGATTCATTGCCTTGAGCTAAAATTTCAACAAAAGCCTCATTAGTTCCATCACCGAGAGTATTTGTCCCCCGTTCAATCGTACTAAAATAACGAGGATCATTGATCAATCCAACAACCTTAAATTTCTTTTCACCATTATCATTAGTTAATGTTATCTTACTTCCTACTTTGATTTTATTTCTTGAAGCATAATTATTATCCACCAAACATTCATCATCAGCAACTGGAACTGTACCATCAACTAATTCAATTTTATTGACCTTATTATCAAAACTCTCATTTGTATATACTGTCGTTCCTTTGACATTATCACCAACTTGGATCAAAGCATCAAAGCGATTTCCATATTCAACCTGAGCGACTTGCTCAATTTTTTTAACAGCTTCTATATCCTCATTTGTAAATCCTAGTGTTGCAACGTAATTAAGATCATTGAAAGCGTGTTCTTGAAGATAACTATCCATCGTTATTTCCATAATTGAAGCCGTATGCCGGAGTCCTGCAAAAAAGGCAGCACCTAAAAAGACAATACAAAAAATCGACAAAAAACGTGCTTTAGTTTTTTTTATTATTTGAATTTGATTTTTTACATATGCTCTCTTTTTCATATTACCACTCAATTTCCGCGATTGACTTAGGATGTTCGTTTATATTCATTGAAGCTACTTGACCATTTTTAAGATGAATGATTCGATCTGCCATTGGAGCTAAAGCACTATTATGAGTAATAACAATTACTGTCATTGTATATTTATCGCACATCTCCCGTAGTAATCCTAAAATCGCTTTACCGGTTTGATAATCTAATGCTCCTGTCGGTTCATCACATAAAAGCAGTTTAGGATTTTTAGCAATTGCTCGCGCAATAGCCACCCGCTGCTGCTCACCACCTGATAACTGAGCCGGAAAATTATCTAACCGTTTATTTAATCCTACACGTTCCAAAACCATTCTCACATCTAAAGGATTCTTCGATATCTGGGTAGCTAATTCAACATTTTCTAAAGCCGTCAGATTTTGAACCAAATTATAAAATTGAAAAACAAAACCAATGTCATCTCGTCGATATTGCGTCAACTGTCTTTCACTATATTTAGCAACATCTTGACCATCAACTAAAATTTGCCCACTTGTTGCTTTATCCATTCCCCCTAAAAGATTCAAAATAGTTGTTTTTCCAGCACCAGAAGGCCCAACAATTACTACAAATTCACCTTTATTAACTTCAAAATCAACACCATCTGATGCATTGATTTCGACATCACCAACTTTATATGTCTTTTTAACATTATTAAATGTAATGAAACTTTTCATTTATCATCACTACCTTTCTAATTAAAACATATACATAATTATATCACGAAACTATTCTCAATCCAATTTCTACTTTTTTAATAAATAAATTAAATAATGCTACTCATATTACAAGAATTTTCATAAAAATCGTGCTAAAATTAAATCAATTAGGAGGTCTATTATGAAAATAATGATTTTATCAGATTCTCATTCTGTTTCTAAAACCGATTTATTAACCCTTTTAAAAAACAACTCTGTTAACTATTACATTCACTGCGGTGATATTTATATGACTTATGATGGCATCAATCTTAATAGTTTTTATTTAGTCCGTGGTAATAACGATTTTGGTAATATTCCTGATGAATTATTTATTACAATCGATGATTTAAAATTTTATATTGTCCATGGTCATCGCTATGATGTTGATTATAACCTAGATTATTTAACCCATATCGCAAAAGAAAAGGGAGCTGATATAGTTTGTTTCGGGCACACTCATCGACCTTATTACGATTTTCATGAAGGAATCACTTTTATTAATCCTGGTAGTGTTTGTTATCCTAGAGGTCAGTATCGTAATCCAACTTATTGTATTTTTGATACTAAGACAAAAAAAAGTACTTTTTATGATGTCACGACATTAGAACCATGTGACCCTTTTTCCCCAATGGAACGTCCTAAAAGAAAAGAACCATTTTATAAAAAATGGTTCAAATAATCGGTTCCGGCAAAACTTTTTGGTACATGAGCGTACAAATAATCATACAAACTAGCATTGGGATAATTTGAATCAATAACAATCCCCCCACTAGATAAAAATTAATCAATCCTAAACTATACAATTTAATTAAAATAATTATTTGATACAACAAAGGAATAACAATAATTAAACCATAGAAGATAATCATTTCCAAATCGATTATCTTTTTTAAATCTTTTAGATCATACCCCATATGATACAAGTTAAGAAAGCTCCTTTTTCGTCCTTGCAATTCCATTCCTACTTTAAAAATAGTTGTAATCGATAACAATACCATGACACTAAAATATGACATCAACGTAACCATACTAATCAATGGGGTATCTAAAGTATAAATAGTTGTACACATCAAAATAATCGCTGCTATGGTTATTACTAAAACAAGCATTCTAACTTTTTCTAGATCATAGCGAACATTTCCCAGCGTAATTAATAAACAGCGGTCTTCTAACGATTCATTAGTTTGCCGATTTTCAATGAATTCAGGAATTATATTCTTAACTAGGCCATAAACACCAATTATTCCAATAAGAGCAATCAATAAATGACTAGCTGTATCATTAAGAAAAGGAAATACGATCATTGGTAAAATAAACAAAACAAGATATATTCGATTTGATAGTTTCTTTACGCCTATTCCAAATTTTTCAATTTTAACATTTGCAGTCACCATCTTATTGATGCTGGTACGATAACAATATCCCATATTTAAAAGCGTACACCAGCCAATTTCACAAAATAAAATGATAGCAGTTGCCATAAAAGTATTACTCGAAATATAATTTAAACTTCCTTGATAATCAAAGACCATAAAAAGTAAATTATTTACTAAAGGAACTAGAGGATAACTAATGACAAAACCAATTGGAATAGCTAAAAACATGATAATCGTACTCTGTAAAAGCAAATAAATCCCAACTTGATAAACAGATGCCCCTGACATCAAAACAATTGACACATCTTTAGTTTTCGCTAAAACATAAAAATCATTAGCCATAAATACACAAACCATTGCAATCAAAATTACAAAAGCAGCTATCGTAGTAATCAACTTTGCATCATTCCCACCAAGATTGATCCCTGTACTAGGATTAAGTGTAAGATTAAAGAATAAAAAGATAAAAATCGTTGTTAAAACAAAAGATAGAAAATAAAATAAACTCTTTAAAAAATCAGTTTTTAAAGATCTTATTGCTAATTTTATTAAGCCCATTAGTCAAACAACGCTTGCGATTCTGTCGAATTAATATCAACGATTTTGTAAAAATACTCTTTTTGACTCATATCTTTTCGCTCTATTGTTTCATCAATCACACCATCTTTAATATATAATAATTTCGATGAATACGAAGCAATTTTAGAATCATGAGTTACCATTAAAATAGATACACCGTCATTAATATTTAAATCTCTAAACAACGATAACAATTCATGAGAATTTTTACTATCAAGATTTCCAGTTGGTTCATCAGCTACAATAATCTTTGGATTAGTAACTAAAGCCCGACAAATTGCTGCCCTTTGTCTTTGTCCCCCAGAACACTCACTTGGATATTTATTCAAAATCTGCTCGACATCTAACCGTTTTGCAATCTTTGCAACTGCTGCTTTTATCTCTACTTTTGATTTTCCTGCTAACGTCAGCGGTACAGCAATATTTTCAAAAATCGTTAGTGAATCTAATAAATTAAATTCTTGAAAAATAAATCCTAAATTTTCATATCTGAATTTACCAATTTCTCCCTCCGACATTTGTCGTACCTCTTTACCATTAATATAAACAAAACCTTTAGTTGGAATATCGATTGTTGATAAATTGTTAATAAAAGTCGATTTACCAGCTCCTGAAGGACCCATGACACAAACAAATTCTCCCTCATACATTTCTAAAGAAACATCACTTAACGCAGTATAGGGGTTTTTTGTCCCTACACCATATATTTTTGTTACATTTTTAGCAACTAAAATTTTATTTTCCATCATTTTTTCCTCCATGAATCGGTGCTACCACCGCTTTTTTATAATTATAGTAAGTAATTAAACCTGAACAAACAACAGGAATAAAGTAGACCCCAATTACTCCTAACGCAAAAGCAACCGACATCTCCCCATGATAAATAAAACATCCTGAAATAATAATTATATAAATCATTGGAATTAATAATAAAACTAAATAAAAATAAAATACCTCATACTTAATTATTTTAGTTATTTCTTTTCGTGTATATCCAATCTTCCAAAGATTAAAAAATAAAGTTTTTCTTGTCTGGGCCTCCATACAAAATTTATAAACGATACTAGTTATTAACAAAATGATTATTACAATGTAACCAATCACTCCAGTAATATATTCACGAGGTGCTCCCTGATTAGCAGCGATTGCCGCAATCATCCCTGTAACAGAAATCATCATTAAACTAATTAGTAAAATAGCTCGCTGAATTGAATAACCAAGGTTAGAAACATAAATCAATGCATATCTCTTTTCTAATAATTTCTTTTCTTTAAACTTCTTAATATACTCTGGCAGCGCATATCTAATCAAACCAATAGCCCCAACGATCCCTACCCCGGTAGGTGCAATATAAGCGGTAGCACTATGCTCATTCATAAACATCATAACTATTCCAAATACATATAAAAATAAATAAACAGCTGATGGAATTACTAATTTACGTTTATCACTAAAATCCATTGCCTTTTCTTGTTGTAACAAACTTGAAATATCATTTCGATAAATATACCCACTAGCAAAAACACAAAGTGCAACTAGGATCATTGCAACTACAACTATGGTCTGCATAAATGCTGCTGAAGGTATATGATAAATCGATGCCTCAATCCCCAAATAATGAAACATCCAATAATTTGAGATTGGTGTAACTGCCATCCCCAACGCAAGACCAATTGGTGCTGCAATCAGTAATAATACAAATGTCTGATAAATCAAATATTTAGTAGATTTAAAAGAACTGTTTCCCGATAATGTCATAATGGCAATTTCATTAGTTTTTCGAGAAATAAAAAAGCTATTTGCAAAGAAAATCATAAAACAACAAAAGCAAATTATGATAAAAGATAATGTTGTAGAAAGCGGTACATTGACTTGATTCCATGTAGCACCACCAACGACAGCACCAGGATCAGCTAATAAGTCGTTATTCATAATATTAAAAAAGATAAAGCAAACTGCAATAGCAAAAACCATTGTCAAAGCATAAAAAGCACTCTTTTTATACTCTTTCACCAGTAATGTCATTGCAAACTTAAAATTTCCCATACTTTTCTCCTATCTAAGTTTTAAAAACTTGATTAATTTTATTGATCAATTTAAAAAAATTAGTCATTTCTGTTTCATCTAAACATTTAGAAAATAATTGCACTAATTCCTCTTGTACCTTTCTAGTCTGAACTATCATATCTTTACCATGATCTGTGATTATAACATTGGTTATTCGTCGATCAGATTCGCACGCTTTAACCTTAACAAGACTACGGCCATGCATTCGTGCAACTATTCCTACTGTTGTAGCATGTGAGACATCAAATTCCATACTAATATCTTTTTGATTGATCGTTCGATCCTGATTATCGGCTAAAAAAATCAGGACACTAAGCTGTGTAAAAGTTAATCCATATGGCTTTAAACGAGCATTTGCATAATTAGCAATATTTCCTGCCAGTTTATTTAAACTGAACATTACTTCATAATCCTTCATTTCCGCCTCCCTAATATGTAGCCTGCTACATATTAATATTATAAGATGACTAATATTAATAGTCAATTAAAATATGTAGTAAGCTACATATTCTAATTGACTAAAAAAACTATACCTTAGTATAGTTTTAATATTCATTCAGCTCTTTTTTCAAATCTTCAATATATCTTTCTTCAAATTTATCTACACGAACAAATTTTCCTAATATCGATTGAGGTTCAAAATCAAAATTTAGATACATGCGACATCCACCATCAGGCAAAGGGGCAAATTGTCCGCTCCAATGACCACGATAACTATTATTTTCAACATCATAGTCAAATTGAATATTTTCACGTAAATCTGTAACAAAAATCTTCGTTTCCCGCTGTTTTCGATCATATTCAATAAATCGATTATCACCAATCTGCTCAACCCGTGTTAAATCACTACGCCATGAACAATCCTTTAAATTAGTTATTACTTTAAAAACTGCTGCTACTTCACTTTTAAAATCAACTGTCATATCTATTCTTTTCATTTTTTGAGCCCTCCACGATTCCATTATAACACAATAAAAAAAGAGAAAGCGAACTTTCTCTAAATAATTATTTTGCTAATGCTTTTTTTGCTGTATTTACAATTGCAGTAAATCCTTTAGGATCACAAATTGCGATTTCAGATAACATTTTACGGTTAACTTCAACGTTAGCTAATTTTAATCCGTGCATTAATTTTGAATATGAGATATCATTTAATCTTGCAGCAGCATTGATACGTGCAATCCATAATTTTCTCATATCTCTTTTTACTTGTCTTCTATCTCTATATGAATATGCTAATGAATGCATAACTTGTTCATGAGCAGTTTTATATAATGTATGTTTTGATCCAAAATATCCTTTGGCTAATTTTAATACTTTTTTTCTTCTACGTCTTGTAGTAAATCCACCTTTTACTCTTGCCATTTGTTTCTTCCTCCTATGTCAATAATTATTTTGCTAATCTAGATTTAATTCTCTTGTAGTCTGATGCACTTACTAAAGTAGCTTTAGCTAAGTGTTTCTTTTGTTTATGAGTTTTATTGTGAGATAAATGTGATACATAAGCATGGCTGCGTTTTAATTTACCGCTACCTGTTCTTTTTAAACGTTTTTTAAGACCACTATGTGATTTCATTTTTGGCATGATATATTCCTCCTAAATTATTTTTTCTTTGGTGCAATTATTGCAGTTAGAGTTCTACCTTCTAGCTTAGCTGGTTTTTCAATTTGACCAACTTCAGCACATTCAGCTACGAAGTCATCAATAACTTTTTTCCCAAGATCCATATGAGCTAATTGTCTTCCTCTAAATCTAATTGCAATTTTAACTTTGTTACCTTCTTCTAACCATTTCAATGTTCTTTTTAATTTTACATTTTTATCATGAACATCAATAGTTACCGATAATTGAGTTTCCTTTAAAGCAACCACTTTAGAATTACGTTTCATTTCTTTAGCTTTCTTTTGTTGTTCGAAACGATATTTACCAAAGTCCATAATACGACATACTGGTGGTTTACCGTTAGGGGCAACACACACTAAATCAAGTCCTGCACCATAAGCAATATCAATTGCCTGGTTACGACTTTTGACACCTAATTGATCACCATTTTGATCAATGACTAGTACTTCTTTGAAACGAATTTTTTCGTTTACTAACTCATCCGGTTGTTTTGGTTTTCTGTTATCAAATCTGCTAATAAAAGCCACCTCCATTTTAGTAGTTTAAACAAAAAGTGAGCACACTGAGTACCCACACATTGACATTAAGATAGTTTATCTTAGCGACATTTGCCTATCGACATAATCAATCAGGCGAGAAGTAGGCACTTCTTCTTTCCACTACTTTTCATTTACTTGAGTATATTATCATTTTATTTAATTAAAGTCAACCCATATTTAAAAGATTTATTCATCTTCATCTATTTGTAAATATTTAAAGTATCCAAACACCGAAAAGACTATCAATACTATTAATGCAAACATTTCATCACCACTAATAATATATGTAATCCCAATAAAATTATTACTTGTTTTTATGATTATGTTTAAATACTTTCCATTCTACAGCAATTATATTTATTAATAAATATAAACTTAGCCAAATTCTTAATATTTTCAATATCAAGATACCACCATTTATTTCTCACTTAGCGACCGCTTGCCCCCTAGTTCTTCTTGTGTCAAATTATACTGCGCCCACAGCCTCTTGCTACTATAGCATATCGACTAAATAGAAGCTAGAAAATGCCTTGCTACTTATCATAACAAGGCATTATTTAAACATTTTTTTAAATTCTTCTGGTACAACCGCTTTAAATTCCATTCTAGCTTTTGTATCCGGATGAACAAAGGCGAATACATGACTATGAAGTCCCATTCGTTTAATCGGATTAGTTGTAGCACCATACTTTTTATCCCCAACAATACTATGACCTAATGATTGCATATGGACCCGAATCTGATTTTTACGACCCGTTTCAAGAAATACTTCAATCAATGAATTATATCGTGATTCTTTTAATACTTTATAATTTGTAATCGCCAATTTACCTTTACCATTATTAGCAATATAAACCATTTGTGTCTTACTTTCATCAAGGTGATTTTTAATCGTTCCATGTTTCTTTTTAAGCTTTCCTTCAATAATTGCCAAATAACCACGCTTATAAACAATATCATTCCAATTATTTTGTAATTTATTTTTAATTATTTCATTTTTAGCAAACAACAGTACCCCCGATGTTTCTTTATCAAGTCGATGAACAATAAAAACACGGGCATTTTTATTTTTACTTTTAAGATACTCTCCAACTAAATGATAAGCTGTTTTTTCTTTTTCATTTCCTCCGGCCATACTTAGTAAACCAGCCGGTTTATTAATAACGATCAGTTCTCTGTCTTCATAAATAATATCTAGACTTGAATTATTATTAGGATTACGATCAACAACAATCTCATCATCCCGTTTTAATGAATAATCAAACTGACTAATCACTTGCCCGTTGACAGACACCTGCTTAAATTTAAGTAAATTTTTAACATTCTTTTTATTATAGTGATTTAATAAAAACTCCATTAACGTAGAATCTGTCTTCACTAAATACTTATTCATCGATTTTTTCCGCCTTAACTGCCATTCCAGAAACTTGACACTCAATCATATTGTTGCCAAGGTTTGTTGTTGTAAAGCGAACATTAATGATTGCTGAAGCATGTCTTCGAGAAGCTTGAGCAACTGTTTCTGCCATCGCTTCTTGTCTTGCTGTATCTAACATTTCTTCAATATTAGTATTATCACTAGCAATTGCCTGATTCATGATTTTACTGCTAAAAACGATTCCCAGACTCTTTGTAATTCGGTATCCGGGTAAATAATCAATCGTACTTACTTCAATCATATCCATTATATTTTCCTCCTTATAAGAAAAGGTTACTAAAGTAACCTATTTCATATCAATGATTCGATGAGTATTAAATAATACAACTACAACTTCTATTAAATAAATTACTAATGCCAGCCACCAAGGAATAATAAATAAAACAGCTAAGATCATTAAGATTACATTAATAAACAATCCTACAAAAATATTTTCAATCGTAATATATTTTTGTTTCTTAGAAATCATGAATGTTTCAATAACGGTATTAAGATCAGAATTCATCAGCATAATATCACTATTTTCAATCACTTTTTTATCTTTGATGCCGCCACGGCTAATACCTACATAAGCTTTTTGCAATAATGCAATATCTTTTGAATTATCACCAATATAAGCAACTGGTCCAGCAATACTTGCTTTATCCATTACTTCTAATTTTTCATCAACTGTCAAATTATTATAGATTCGATACTGATCATTTTCAAGATCAACTGGTCCATCATTGAAAATAATCAAGCCAACATGTAATTTTGATAATTTAGCGAATAATTCCATTTCCTCTTCAGTTACTTCAACTCCATCAAAACGATCATAAATAACTGTTCGACATAAATTCAAAGCATCTAAACCACTATTTTCTTTAATAACAATATTTTTAGAAAAAGCTTTAGCCACTCCTGATAGAACAGCAAAAGAAGAAGCCTGCTTGTAAGCAAAAGAACCAGAAATTGTTATTAAAATAGCCCCTAAATAAATATATTTAAAATTTGCTTCAAAATTAAGAATTGGCACTAATGTTGCACAAAGAATTCCTGCGACGACTAAAAGAACTGTATCAATCTTACTGATTAATTCTACCAGCCTATGCGTTCTTGAAGAACCAACAGGTGCCATTGTCGCAATTTCTAAGACTCTGCTCATTGCACTGCGATCATACGTATATAAAATTTTAATTCTCAAAGTGTCTTTAACATTGACACTTCCACTTTGAACTTCACTTCCGGCTTTAACTGGCTCTAAAATATCTGATCCATTAATGGCAAACATATCTAATTCACTTTCACCCGAAGCAATCTTGCCACCTAGAGGTATCGTTTCTCCAGGTAAAACTACGATCACATCACCAATATCAAAATCTTCTAAAGAAACCATCTCATATTCATTTTCACCAATTTCTCGACGTCCCAATTGAATTGGGTTGATCTCGTCATCAATTTTCTCCATCGTTAAATTGATTAAACGCATCAATAACCGTTCTCCAACTTGGTAAATCAAAGAAACCACGATAGCCTCAATATAAGCACCATAAACCCATCCAAATAAACAAGCTAGATTAATTGTAATATTTTCACTTAAGAATTGTTTAACTTTTAAATCTTTATATGCTTGAACCAAGGTCTTTTCATTAAAAATAATCAAAGCAATCAGCCAGGCAATATTAGTTATAAAATTAGGATCATCTTTTGTAACTAATCCAAGTGCTAAAGCTACAAATAATCCTGCAATTCTAATCATTGTATTTAAATATTTTTGTTGAAAAATATCTTGTGATTTAAATGGCTTCTTCCATTGCTCCACATCAATTTTAGGATTAACTTTATCAACTAGACGATTTAATCGCACTAAAATATTCTTTTGACTAGTTGTGACTTTAAGTAACTTATTAGTAAAATCAAGACTAACATTTTCATAGGCTGAATATCGTGAAATAACTTCCTCAATTTCTTTTGCCTCTTCTTCTGTCTCTAAATTAGTAAACATAAAAATATGTTCTACTTTTTGTTCTGGTGCCACGAATTCACGCTTACGTGAGTTGATTTCCTCTTTTAAAACAAGATTTTCATCATGATTATTCAAAACCGCCTGCACATTTTCAGGATCTTCACAATAAAATGAAATACCTGTTTTTCCAATCTTGATTCGTGAAACTTCTTCCATTTCGTTTAAGAGGAGGCTGACCTCATTTAATTTATCATTATCATTTATATTATCAATATAGAAATTACGAGCCATAGTAATCTCCTTTCCAATAGTCACCTAATTTTAGCATATCTTCAAAAAAATTCCAACTCTACTCATTAACACCATAAACTAACTGTAAAATTTGAGGATAATAACGTTCAAATTGCAATGCATCAATTTCCGTTGGATAAGACATTAAATGAAAATACAGACGATGTTTTAAGTTACGCACAGGTGGTACAAAATAATCATGCTGATCATTTAGCACTAAGCCATTTCTTTGATAAAACGCAATCCGTCGACGACTTTGCTCATCTTCTGGATGTTCAACTTCCAAAATAACCGGTTTCCCTGCCGTCTCCATAAAATGTTTTAACATCTTACTTCCCAAACCTTTGCCTTTTTGATTACCATCTATTGCAAAATAATCAACAAAAGCAAATTCTCCACCATCATAATGTGATAAAATACCTTTAATTTCATCATCTTCTTTTAAAGTCAAAACTTTAAAATCACCATTAATAAAAGTCTCTTTCATATAATCATATTCTTTGATTTCTTTACTAGGAAAATTTCCTAAAATAACTTTATAAAAATCATTAAATTCTGCTAATTTTAAATCTTCAAATATCATTTTCTAACCCCCGTTTTTTTATTTATTAAAACAAAGTTTTCTTCAAATTCCTCTTTAGTACATGACAAATCAAACTCTTTACCATATATTTTATAATTTACCTGAAGCTGACCACTATCACGAATCACACAATCGTAAACTTGGCCCTTAGTAAATAGATCCCGCTGTTCTTTACCAATTACAATATTCATTGTCTTGATACAACGACACACGCGACGTTTTCCTGTATTTGCGATAGTAATCACCTCTTTTCTCATTCATTATAACATGATAATTAAAAGAAAAGTAAGAATTAGCCCTGCTAATTCTTACTGAATTCCAATAACTCTAAATCAGGATTCTTCTCTGTAGCCCAACGAACGCCCCAATCATTAGTAAATAATAATAAATGTTGTCCTTTTAAATCTTGTACTTTTTTTGTATCACTAGATAAATTTAAAGCTTTTAAATCGCATCCCTCTTTAACCCAGCGCACATATTGATATGGTAGCGGCTGCTTGATTATCTCAACATTATATTCATTCTTTAAGCGATATTCTAATACTTCGAATTGAAGTACCCCAACGACACCAACAATAATTTCTTCCATTCCACCGCCTAATTCAGTGAAAATTTGGATTGCTCCCTCTTTAGCAATTTGTTCTACACCTTTAACAAATTGTTTTCTTTTCATCGTATCTTTATTACGAATCAATGAAAAATGTTCTGGAGCAAAGGTAGGAATACCTTCAAAAGCAAATTTAGCTTTACCTGTTGTAATCGTATCTCCAATCGAAAAGATCCCTGGATCAAAAACTCCGATGATATCTCCAGCATAAGCTTCATCAACTTCTTGACGTTCATCAGCCATCAATTGTTTTGACTGATTCAATTTTATTTTACGACCACCTTGATAGTGATATACTTCCATCCCTTTAGTAAATTTACCAGAGCAAATTCTAAAGAAAGCCATTCGATCACGATGTGCTTTATTCATATTAGCTTGAATCTTAAAAACAAAGGCACTGAAATCTTCACTAAATGGATCGATTGTTTTTTCACCAGTACTTCGTGGTAATGGTGGTGTTGTCATTTCTAAGAAATGTTTTAAAAATGGTTCGATTCCAAAGTTAGTCAAAGCAGAACCAAAGCATACTGGAGAAAGTTTACCTTGACGCACTTTTTCTAAATCAAAATCATTTCCTGCCATATCTAATAACTCAATATCTTCCTGCAGCTTATTATATAATTCTTCATCTAATTCATTAATTAATTCAGGATCATCATATTTCATTATTTTAGTATCAACTTCTTTACGCCCGCCATCAACAGGGATAAAACGGATTACTTCCTGATCATGCCGTTCATAAACACCTTTAAACTGTTTTCCAGAACCAATAGGCCAGTTAACTGGACAAGTATCGATCCCCAATTCTTGTTCGATCTCTTCCATTAAATTATATGGATCTTGAGCTTCACGGTCCATTTTATTGATAAAAGTAAAAATTGGGATATTACGCATCGTACAAACTTTAAATAATTTACGAGTTTGATCTTCGACCCCTTTACTTGCATCAATAACCATAACTGCACAATCAGCTGCCATTAATGTACGATAAGTATCTTCAGAGAAATCCTGATGACCTGGTGTATCTAAAATATTAATACAAAAACCATCATAATTAAATTGCAATACAGATGATGTTACAGAGATTCCTCTTTGCTTTTCTATTTCCATCCAGTCACTTGTTGCATGTCTGCTGTTCTTTTTTCCTTTTACGGTACCTGCCTGTTGAATTGCCCCTCCGTATAATAAGAATTTTTCTGTTAATGTTGTCTTACCAGCATCGGGATGGGAGATGATGGCAAACGTTCTTCTTTTTTCAACTTCTTTGATAAAATCGCTCATTTTTATATCTCCTTGCAAGGATTAATCATATAGATTTATAATGAATTTGTCAACCGAAATCTATTTACTCAGACTGTTTAACGGAGTCTTCGTAATAATGAAAGCAAAGACAGTGAAGATTACAAATCCACCGATTATCACAAACGGATAAACTATTAATTTTCCCGATTCAATCAATAACGGTAAAATTGCTAAGGCACCAGCTGGCGGAAAATATAATTTAGTAATTTTCATAATGCTCAACATGGTCATTACAATTATAATTGCACTAATAGTTAATGGCAAATCACCAATCTCACTTATCAAAATTCTTCCATAAGCACCACTAAATGCACAAATAAAGGTAACAAATGCTAATTTAATCGAATTATGACGCAACTTTGGGTGATTACTACTCAATTCAACAAAAGCAACTATCAAGGGTGGGGCAATCAAAAACGGTAATTTTAATTGTAAAGCAATAAAAGCCGTTAATGCTAATGCACATAACCGTTTTAAATTTAAGCTATAGGTTTCTTTAACTGCTGCAGTAACCGGATGATATTCCTGAACACTACGATAGCCGCCCTTCTCTAAATATTGTTGCCCGATTACAATCAAAATACTCATTGCAGTAGCAAAAAGCGGATACAACCATGACTCACTATTAATAATGATTGGTAAGATCGTTGCAGATATCAATGGAGCAAACGTCGTTTTAGATAAAAATAATCCCGTCACACATACTACAAAGCCAATTAAAATTTTAAAATAAATATCAATATCTACATATTTAACCAAAATAATCCCTAACGACGCATAAGCCGCAATTAAAAAAACCAATTTAATTTTATTAGTTTTCCATACTTGTTTAGGCGCTAACCATGCTCCAATCGTCAATGCCGTAATTTCTGGAAAAATAAATTCTTTTTCATGAAACACTTCTGACATCAAGATCATTAAAGCTACTAGCAAGATCGTCATTATCTGGGGAACAATACTTTTCTTTACTTCCATCATTTTCACCTCAATAGAACTCATTCTATTACAAAAAGCGAGTATAGTAAATAAGAAAACGATATAACCTAACCGTTATATCGTCATTTCTTAAAATACAAAATTTCCGTTTTCAAATATCCTTACTACTTGACCATCTTTTGTTTCTCCCACAATTTTCAAATCACTAGTACCAATCATAAAATCAACATGAGTTAATGAATCATTGACTCCCTTTTCCAACAATTGTTCTTTAGTCATTGTTAAACCACCTTGAATACATTCACTAAAGCCTTTTCCAATTGCTAAATGACATGAAGCATTTTCATCAAATAAAGTATTATAGAATAATGTTTTCATATTAGAAATTGGCGAATCATATGGTACCAAGGCAATTTCACCCAAATAAAGACTACCTTCATCAATACTCAACATCTCTTTTAAAACCTCTTTACCCATTTTTGCATCAAAATCAATAATTCGACCATCTTTGAATTCCATTTTAAATTCATCGATCAAATTACCATTATAATTTAATGGCAGAGAACTATACACAACCCCATTAGTCCCATTACGATATGGACTTGTAAAAATCTCCTCGGTTGGCATATTTGGAAAAAAATATTGTCCTTTAGTCGTATAAGAACCCCCACCAGCAAATAGGTAACCCTCGTTTAAGGTAACAGTTAGGTTTGTTCCAAGCGAATTAGTATAAGTCAATGTATTTAAATTCAATTTATTTAAATATGCTACTCGAGCTTCAAAACTTTTACGATGTTCCTGCCAGGCAGTCAAAGGGTCATCATCTACGACTTTAACCGCTTTAAAAATAGCATTCCACAACGCCTCTACTGCCTCACTATCAGACATATCAGGATATACTTTATTTGCCCATTTAATTGAACTGCCAGCAACAATGCACCATGTATTTATCCCCAAATCAAGGCTATCATAAAATGGTTTACAAGCAGTTGATACACTTTTTGACCACAATGCGATCTTTGCAGGATCGATTCCTTTAAAACCTTCAGGATCATCACTAATAATTGTTAAAAAGGCAGCCTTTTTAGCAGCATAATCATTTCTAAATTCTTTAAACCACGTTGGAACATGAGCAAACGCTTCTTTTTCAAGATATTTATATTTATATCGTGAAACAACTTCATCATTATATTTTACAACCACTTCCCTAGCTCCAGCCGCATATGCCTCCTTAGTTACTAAACGTACTAATTCAACACTCTCAACAGGTGCATCGATTACAACAATTTGAGCTGGCTGAACATTTAAACCAGCTTTAACGATCAATTGTGCATATTTTGATAATTTTTCTTTAAACGACATCTTTATCTACCTCTTTCCATCAATTTATTATAATCAATCTAAACTTCTTTATACCTCTTTATCGAGCTTATTCAACTCTTCAATCGCCTCTTTCATTCCTTTATTGGCAGCCTGCTTAAAATACTCTTTGGCTTTTTGTTTATCTTGATTAATTCCATCTCCATAACTATACATATAGCCAATCATAAAACTAGCATCATAATAGCCACGTTCACTAGCCTTTAAAAACAATTTAAAAGCTGAAGCTTTATCAACTGTTGTTCCAATACCATAAAAATAACAACGTGCTAAATTATATATTCCCGGTACATATTCATCACTTGTTGAAGCAAGATAGTATTTGAAAGCTTCATCTAAATTTTTATATCCACCAATTCCATTTTCAAGATATATTCCATACATATTCATAGCTGGTCCATAGCCTTGATTAGCAGCAATCTGCAAATAAGTAAAAGCTTTATCTAGATTTTTAGCAATTACTTTACCTTCATCTAAATATAAAGCCATCCGATACATAGCTCGGACATCATTTTGATCAATTGCAGCTTCATAATATTTGATTGCCTTTAAATCATCATGATACTGTTCATTATGCTCATAGATCAAACCTAAATTATAAAGGGCAATTCCATAATCTTGATGACTTGCTAATTCATAATACTCAATTGCTTTATCAATATCAACATCCACTCCATTACCTTCTTCATATGCCAAAGCTAGATGATAAAGACCCGGAGCATAATTAGCTTCTGCAGCTTTTTGATATAACTTAAAAGCTTGATGATGATCAACATCCACTCCTTCTCCATGATCGTATAAGTAACCTAAATTACATAAAGCCCGCGGATAACCTGCATCTCCAGCCAAGCGATAATAGCGGACAGCTTCATTTAAGTCGACATCTATACCAATTCCCATTTCATAACAATATGCTAAATTACATTGGGCTGGAGCATACCCTTGATTAGCTGCTTTATTATATAGTTCAATTGCTTTGATTAAATTTTGTTTAACTCCAAAACCACTTTCATAACAGTAACCTAGTGCTACGATTGCCTGAACATCATTTTGTTTACTTGCCTGACGATACCAATATGAACAGCGATATGGTGCATTTTTAATTTCAGGATGATTCTCATAAAAATAACCCAACCAAAACTGTGCTCGCGAATATCCTTGACGTGCAGCTTTTAAATAATTTTGACGTGCAGCTTTTAAATCAATATCAGTTCCTTGACCTAATTCGTAGCACGACGCTAACGCAATTAAAGCAGGAGCGTAATTAACTTGACTAGCTTGATAATACCAATAAAATGCTTTAACAAAATCTTGAATTGTTCCTAATCCATTTTCATAACAATAACCCAGACGGTGTTGAGAACGTTCGTGCCCTTGGTTCGCAGCTTCTTCGTAACATTTGAAAGCACGTTCAATATCTTGTTCAATTCCTTCACCAAATTCTAAACAAGTTCCTAAGCTATACAAAGCCTCACTATACCCTAGTTTAGCCGCCTGATAATAATAATTAACAGCACGTGGAAGATCAACAGCAGTTCCATGACCGTATTCGTAACAATAGCCTAAATTACAAATAGCACGAGCAAATCCAGCTCGAGCCCCAAATTCATATAACTCAAAAGCTTTCTGACAATCTTGTTTCACACCGATTCCTAACTCATAGAAATATGCTAAATTGCAGCTTGCGACAACATTTCCTAAACTTGTTGCTGATTGATAATAACGAAAAGCCTGATAATGATCTTGTTTGACACCTAGTCCACGTTCATATAAATAACCAATAATGCAAACACAATCACTATTATCCACCTCTGCTCCCTTTTTAAAATACTTTAAAGCTTCCAGATATTCATGTTTATCAAATAATTTCAAACCTAATTCATACAATAATTTACCACTGACATTATTTATATTTTGTAAACGATCAACTTCATCAACCATCAAAAGACATAGGTCAATACCAATTATCTTTCCTTGATTATCCTCAATAAGATATTGTTCATAATCTAAATATTCACTTTCATTGATTACTTGCAATCCTAATCTATTTTTAATCTCTTCTACACGTTTTTCTAAAAATTCAATATTATTATCTTGATCATATAATGTTATTACTTTTAAAAGAGCCGTTTTCTCAACACCAATCGATTGATGTTTAATTTTTATCAATGATTCTTGATCATGAATTTCTACCAGTTCTTCAAACAACCATTGATTAAATAACGGCTCATAACTTTTAACACGATCTTTTATATCCATACTTACCTCCTTTCGATAGAGAAATAAGCAGATATTGTTATCTGCTTACTGTCCATTAATCATATGAGATATCTCTTTTGAATACTTTCCTAAAATTGCACTAACCTTGTTACTTGTTTGAACGATTCCAGAAGCACCAAGTGCTTTTAACTTATCTAAATCAACCAAACTATCATCATTTACAAAGAAAGTGACTTTTGAAGAAGTAGCTGTTGTTTCTTTAATATTCGTCTTACCGCCGACAGCTTCGATAATACTATTTACATCAACTGGAATATCAGCAGCTGATACTTGCTTTGGTTGCTTATTCTTCATTACTTTTAGGAAAATAAACACTAATATTACGATTACAATCAGTGCGATTATTCCATATAATAAATATTCATTCATTAAAATATACCCCCTATTAATTACCATTTAATTATAGTATACTATACCATGATAGAAAAAACTATCATTTTTATAAGGAGGGATTTTGTGGAAGAAAAAGAAAAATCCGTTATCTGTTGGCCATTAATCGGTCTATTACTATTGCTTTGTTTCATTAGCTGTCTGGGAATTAAAAGCGCCACTCCTTTGATTACTAAAGGAAATCCAAGTGGCTATTGGATTAAACAGCTAATGTTTTATGGAATATCATTTATCTTGATGTTTATCGTTTATAAAGTCTCCAACGATCGAATCTATTCATCGATGTGGATCATTTATGGAATTTTAATGGTTTTACTAGTTGGTCTTGCTATTGATCACTTTGCATTTACGCGATTTGGAATACATATTGTTCCTTTAGCTAAATGGGCGGGTGGTGCCACATCCTGGTACAATCTCAAAGTATTTGATCTCCAGCCATCAGAGTTTATGAAAATCATCATGGTGGTTGTCATGGCAGATACAGTCGATAAACATAATAATCGCTATTTAGTACATAATATTCATAATGATTGTTTATTGATTGGTAAGCTCTTAGCTATTTCCTTACCACCTTGTATCCTCGTTTATTTACAAAATGATGCCGGAGTAACAATGATCATGCTTGCATCAGTAATATTCGTTATTTTTATGTCCGGTATTCAAGCCGGCTGGTTTATCATAGGGGGGATTGTAGTTGCAATCATCCTTGGGATTGGAGTTTATCTATTCTTATACCAACATGATATTTTTGCTAGTTTAATGGGAGGAGACCATAAATTAAATCGTTTCTATGGCTGGGTCGATCCCGAGGGTACCTATAATGATCAAGGCTTCCAACTGTTTAATGCAATGTTATCATATGGAACTGCCGGCCTATGGGGACATGGTATGGGAACAGCTATCATTAATCTTCCTGAGGCACAAACAGACTTTATTTTCGCTGTTATTGCCTTAGGATTTGGATTTGTCGGTGGCGGTTTCACTATTGCAGTTGTCTGTGTACTTGATGCCTTATTAATTAGAATTGGTTTTAAATCTAAAAATAATCGGGATAAATATCTCACAGCCGGAATCTTTGGTCTACTTATCTTCCAGCAAGTTTGGAATATCGGAATGGTTTTAGGACTATTTCCAATTACTGGAATCACCTTACCATTTCTATCCTACGGTGGTTCATCACTTCTTTCATATATGATTGCAATGGGAATTTTCTTAGATATGGAACGACAAACGCGAATCCTCGAAGGAAAAAAGCGCTATTAACTTATTAATTATATAAGATGATTTATTAAATGATAAATCATCTTTTTATTTCGATAAAAAAGATTCCTTCATTTAATTTCAGCTATTTGCTATCCATTTATGAGGAATCATTTTAATTCTTTTCAAATTGTTTTGAATCTTTCTTTACTTCAATCAGACGTTGTGTAAAAGGGTCAATAAAACTTAATGCTATACTATCCAAATAGTAAGATTCTTGATAAATCGAATCATAAAGTGTATCCCCAACTAACGGATGATTGATACTAGATAGGTGAACCCTAATTTGATGAGTTCTTCCTGTTTCTAAGATACACTCTATTTTACTCTGATTAGCACTTACCTCCAGTCCCCGATAATGGGTTACAGCAAATTTCCCAGCTGGATGAATCAGTCTTTTAACACTTTTTTTATCTTTAATAATTGGCGCTGTAATCGTTCCTTGTCCCGTCAATACTCCCTCTACTACACAGTGATAGACACGGCGTACCTGCTTGATATCTCTAGACAATAAATAATGAGCATAACTGTTTTTAGCTATCAACAATAATCCTTGGGTATCTTTATCCAATCGATTAACCAAATGAACAGTTGCCTTTATTCCCTGGCTTTGATAGTAATAAACAACTGCATTGGCTAAAGTATTTCGAGGATAACGCTTTGTAGGAATACTTGGTAATCCTGCCGGCTTATCAATTACTAAAAAATTTTCATCTTCATAGCTAATTTTTAAAGCTAGCGGATATGGTTCCATAGTACTAACTTCTTCAGGCCACAATAATTCAACAACATCACCGTACCGCAAACAATATCGTACCGTTTGACGCTGACCATTAACAAGAATCTTCCCATGCATTTTAATTAATTTAACAGCTTTTTTACTAAGCTCCTGTTGACTAAGAAATTCTCTTAACAACATTCCGCTTTCTTTCATTGCGACAATAAATTTCATTCGCTGATAAAAGCCCTTCTAATTCGTTGAATAAAAGACATTTCCTTATATTCTATAAACTTTACTACTTTCTTAGAAATTCTAATTTCAATTTTTTCAACATCATCAAGATGATAAGATAAGTGATCAATTCCCAAATAAACTCGATTAAAATGCTGTCCTTTTAACTTAATCACCTTATTTTCATCTAAAATTAAACTAGCACCCAAACTTCGATAAGCATTATGTTGTATAGCGGCGACTTCTGTCAGTTGCATTAAGGGACTTCCTGGATAAATAACAGCTCCACCAATTGACTTATTATAAGCCGTCGATCCTGATGGTGTAGAAACACAAAGACCATTTCCTCTAAATACTTCCAAAAGCTCATCATCAATATAGACATCAATTACTTGAGTTGTATACCCATGATCAATGCGCATCTCATTTAATGCTAAATATGTTTCTTTACCTGCTTTATGATACACATCAACTTCTAATAAATGTCGGGGCGTCATTTGATAATGATCAGCTTTTATAGCCGCAATCAATTCAGTAATTTCATCTTTTTGATAATCTGTAAAAAAACCGAGGGTTCCCGTATGAACACCTACAAAACTAACTTTTTGCTCCATATATTGATGCACTGACAAAAGCATTGTTCCATCACCACCAACACTAATAACCAAATCAGGATCATCGGGATTATATTCCATAATTCCGGTTAACCCTTTCTTAATTTTTTCAGCAATATTAGCAGACATTTCATCCTGTTTTACTACTAATGCATATTGTTTCATTGTTTTCACCAACCTTAGCGTATATACTATAGTATATACTAATGGAGGCTACTATGGAAGAAAACTTAGAAATAGAATTTAAAGTATTGATCAACAAAGAAATATACCAGCAAATCTATAACGATCACCACATCGACCATCAATATAGTCAAACTAATTACTATTTGATTCACCCTAAATTAACTGAATTAAAATATATGCTGCGAATCCGTCAAAAACAAGAGAATTATGAATTAACCTTAAAGCAACCACAATCATATGGAAATTTAGAAACTAATCTAAAGATTGACAAAATAACTAAAGAGAAAATCATTACTCACGATTTTGTTACTAATGAAATTTTTGACCTTCTAAAACCCCTTGGATTAGATAGTACGATGTTTAAAACAGACTGTGTACTTACTACTACACGTTGTGAAATTAAGACTACTGATGGCTTGATTTGTCTAGATCAAAGTCTTTATAACGGAATTACTGATTATGAATTAGAATACGAAGTATTTGATTATCATCATGGTAAACAAATATTTTTAGACTTTATTGGTCAATATAATTTAAAGTATTCTCGTAATTGTCCTAGCAAGGTAAAACGTTTAATGGATAGTTTAAAAGATGATTAAATAATCATCTTTTTTACTAGAACTAAAAAAGCAGCGTTTCATAACACTGCTATCTATCTTTAAAATAAGCCTCTTTAATTGAGCATGGTTCACTAATAAATTGTGGACAAACTTCACTACTTGGACATTCTGCTAATTTACGTAACTCACGAGGAATAAATACCCGGATTTCCTCTGCATTATAACCTACCTGGAATCTTCGCTCATCAATCATAATTGGGCGTTTTAAAACTGATGGATTTTCTTGAATAAACTTGATCAGCTCACTAATTGACATGCTATCAATGTCAATATCATTTTCCTTAATGATTTTACTTCGCTTAGAAATGATATCGTCTGTTCCATTTTCGCTTCGTTCCAATAGTTCTTTTAATTCAATTTCTCTAAGCAAGGTTGAAAAAATATTTTTTTCCACATAAGGAATATTATGTTCTTTCAGCCAAGACTTAACCTTTCGACATGATGCACAACTCGGTGCTGTGTAAATACGAATCATAATACCATCTCCCTTACTTCACTATTATACATTATTTTTATTATTTTTCTATCATTTTCGTTAATCATAGTAAAATAATATGCAAATCGAGGAACTTGAATTAATCAAGTTCCTCGATCATTTTAATTACCTCTATTTTTGAAAAACCTAGTTTCCTCATTTCTTCAATAAAAACTTTAGCTTTATCAAGTGAAACATCTTTTTTTAATTCACTGATCAAATTACTGTCTTCACTGACAAAACGTCCTAAAGCTCGCCTGCTATAAATTATTCCCGTTCTTTCTAATTCACTTAAAGCTTTTTGAATTGTATTGGGATTAACTCCATATTCCAACGCTAGCTCTCTTACTGAAGCAAGCTTACTTCCCGGTAAATACTCACTAGCAAAAATCTCTTTTTTTATTTCTTCCATGACCTGAATATAAATTGGTAAATTAGGATCGAAGTCATTTTTCATTCTACCACCTACTCTACTTCAATTTTATGATCAATTAAATAAACAGTGAAGAAATAAAATGCTGTTGCTAATACTAAATTTAAAACAATGCTAAACCAAACAGAAGCAGTACTATCCAAACTCATTACAAAGCTCTCAATTGGCTGCCACATTAATAAGCTGCTTCCTAAAATTAAAAGTGCTACATAAACAATAATTCCAATAACAGTTTTGTGTTTAGGAATATATTTAGTCTTTGTTAATGTAATAATAGCATAAAATGATAATATCATTGAACTAACCATCGCAATTGAATCAATTAAATTTATTACTACTAAACCAAAATTATTACCTAAAGCCTTTAACAACTCACCAAATAAATCAAATAAAGTATTCAAAGGAACATTACCAATTAAAAATACAATAATTAATATTCCCAGTGATAAAACAATCGAACTAACAAACACCCAAATTAAACTACCTATAAATTTAGCCCCAACCAATTTTTCAGTACTTACAGGCAACGTCAAGGTTAAATAACCAGGTCGCTTATACATTGAACGATTAAAATTTGTAATAACATTGACCAAAACTGCAATTGATATACCTAACATTGCAAAAATCATCAATGAACTCAATACTTGACTAATAAAATCTGGCAACAACGGTGCCAAAACACATAAAATCAAAAATATTCCTAAAGTTAAAAAGTATTGACGATACGATTGAATCATCTCATATTTTAATAATTTTAACATCTAAATACCTCCCTAAAGGCTTCATCAATTGACTGTTTTCTTTCTAATCTTAAATCTTCTGTTGATTGATGCAAAACGATTTCACCATCTTTTAAAAACACGACATCATCAAAAATAGTTTCCAAATCACTGATTAAATGTGTTGAAATAAGTACCAAAGCATCTTCTTCATAATTATTCAAAATAACATCTAGAATAACTTCACGAGCAGCTGGATCAACACCAGCTATCGGTTCATCAAGAATATATAATTTAGCTTTGCGTGACATCACTAATGATAGTTGGAATTTTTCTTTCATTCCTTTAGACATCTCTTTAATTTTCATTCCCTTATCTAATTTAAAACGATTCATCAGAGTCAAACAATTTTCTTTATCAAAATCTTCATATAAATCACTGAAAATACTTAAGACATCTTTAATATACATCCAATCTTGAAAATAATTCTCATCCGGTAAATATGAAATAATTTTTCGTGAATCAATTCCTACATTTTTCCCATCGACTAATACTTCACCTTCATAATCTTTCAATAACCCATTAATAATTTTAATCAATGTTGTTTTTCCTGATCCATTAGGACCTAATAAACCAATTATTTTACCAGATTCTAATGTCATCGAAACATTGTTTAAAGCCTTAAAATGATGATATTTTTTGGTTACATTAGTAATCTTTAATAGTTCACTCATAACTCTCCTCCTACTGTATTAATACACTAATACAGTAACACGCATTTATAGTATTGTCAATACAATTATTCTTATGACTCAAAACAAAATAAAAAGATTTTTCTAGTTATTTACATAGAAAAATCTTTTTATTTATTTTTTCACAAATTCATTATAAAGAAGTTCATGAATAAAAGAATATCCCTTTTCTAATTTTTTCTTTAGATGAAGATATTTACCAATACTTTTATCATCATTGATTTCCAACTGTTTACAAACATTTAGAAATTTATCATAGTCTTCAACATATAATTGATCAACCATGTTTTCAACATATTGTTTTTTAATTCGTTCATTGCGTGTTAAGCCATATTCTTTGATTAAACCCTCATCATACATGTGATAATTGATCTTTACTATCGGTAATTTTTTTAATTCATGATTAATTAATGTTCGCTGTTTCATCATCGTTAATGAACGATAAACTAATTTACCATTATTATTTATTTCTACGACTACACTATATTTCCCATCACCAACAATAAAGATGTTATTAAAATATTGACTATCATAAATATTGATACAGCCATAAATAAAATCATGCAAAGTCTTCTCATCAACATGATAAATATCTACTCTTGAAATGATTTCTAGATCATCATCTTCATCCCATTCATATGGTTCTAATAATTCTTCATCTTCTTTAACCCAGTTTACAATTATATCTTTCATATCTTCCTCCCATATAAATATATGATTATTTTATAAAATCATGTTTTTAGTATATTTTTATTTTTAATTAATATATAATGATTCCTGAGGTGAAAACATGGAATTAATTAAAAATATCATCATTTATGGTATTCTTGGAGCGATTCAAGGTTTTAGTGAACCAATTCCCATATCAAGTAGCGGCCATTTAGTTATTTTTCAAAGTATTTTTGAAAAAATGGGACTAATGGTTCCTCAAATGAACGATGTTACTTTTGAAGTAATCGTCAATACTGGATCACTACTCGCGATCATGTATTATTATCGCCACGATATTGTTAGATTATTCACAGCTTTCTTTGGCTATATTCGAAAACCAAAAAAAAGAAACTATTACGAAGGTGATTTTAGATACTGTATTTTATTGATTGTTGCAACTATTCCGGCAGCAATTGGAGGATATTTATTTAATGATAAAATTGAAGCAGCTTTTTCTAACCCTAAATTAGTTGGATGCATGTTACTGGTTACAGCGATTTTCTTATTATCAATCCATAAATTTGGCTACAAAGGAAAACGGACAGCAAAAAAATTAAACTTATTCGACGCTTTAAGAATGGGGATTTTTCAGTTATTTGCATTACTTCCAGGAATCTCTCGTAGTGGTTCTACCCTAACAGGAGGAATGTTAGGGGGATTATCACAAAAGGCAGCTCGTGATTTTTCATTTTTTATGTTCATGCCTGTTAGTTTTGGAGCAATTATTTTAAAACTAAAAGACTTTTTAACATCCAGCACACTTGGTGCTTTATGGCTTCCTTATTTAGTTGCTTTTATTATAAGTGGAATCGTTACATATTTGGCTCTACACTTATTATTTAAATTACTAGATAAAAAGAAATTAAATGTCTTTTCTTTATATTGTTTAGTAGTTGGTATTTTAGCCGTATTATTTTTGTAAAACAGTTTAAAATGAAATGTCTCTCCATTAAAGTTCATTTCAAAAAACTGTTTTTTTTACTATTAATTTTAATTATATCTGTAATATTCATTTCTTTACCATCAATTTTGATTATTTTTTTGTATAGATCAAAGGCTGTAAGTATATCCTTGAGAATTGCATAATTATCTTGAGCATAATAAGCAGTTTCGATCATTTATTCACTTCTAAGCTACCTAATCTTCCAGTCCAACTCTTCTATTGCATCAAGAGCAAGCTTTTTCGTTCGATAATGACCCACAATTTAGCCCTGAACAATTCTTTAAATCCTTTTAGTGGATCATAAGATAAAATTATTTTACACGTTCGGCCTTTTCATCACATTGAACTATTCTCTTTCCAATATGCTAAAAACCAGTTAATAGCTGATGATGAAGTTACAATAAAAAAATACCATTGATTTACTTTAATCACAAGTAATTCGATGGTTATTGATAAATACTTTGATCCTCACCAAATCCTAGAATTACCAATAAAGATAATTGGCAAAGTTATTTTTACTAAAAACTATTATTAAGTAAGAATTCCATCTCTCACTTTTTAATTTGAACAATTGCACAAGCTCCATTTTCGTTATTTAATAATTTTAGAATACCGCCATGTTTTTCACAAAGGATCTTACTAATTGATAATCCAATTCCAAAACTTCCTTTATTAGTCTGTGATGAATAAAATAATGTAGTTGCATTTTCTAAATCCTTTTTACTAAAACCCGGCCCATCATCCTGAATAACAAATTCAAGATAACCCACAGTTTCCATAATCGTTAACTTAACCCCATTATTAGCAAAGCGGAAAGCGTTATTTAACAAATTTTCTAATATTTTAAAAATAATCTGTTTATCAAGATATAATTGTTTAGACACTATTTTTGCTTCCAATACTAAATCTTTATGATTATTCTTAGCGATAATCATAAAATCATTATTAATTTCTTCTAGAAAATCTTTGCCGACAACCATTGTCTTACTAATTTCAATATCTTCTATTTTTTGGATATCTTGAATACATTCAACATATCGCTCTAAACGAGCTGATGAATGAGCCATACTTTTTAAGGTCGTTAATAAAACATCATCAGATACTCTCTTTTCTGGAAGATTTTTTAATAAATAATCAAGGTATCCCTTCAATACTGTAATCGGGGTTCTTAAATCATGTGATACTGATGCCGTTAAAGCTTTTCGCTGATCTAAAAGTTCCCATACTTTTTGGTTATTTTCAATCAGTTCATTACGCATTACCTCTAAAGTACTACATAACCGACCTAATTCATCATTAGAATTATAAGTTATTTGAAAATCAAGATTATTATTGGTTAAATTAGCGATTCCTATATTTAATTGTTCAATCGGCAACGCCAGTTTTAAACGATAGTATATCTTTACAATAAAGATTGTCCCTAAAACAAGATATAATGTTGGTAATGCGATCATCGCTACTGTCGCACTAAGATAAATAAATTTATCTTGATTAGCCAATTCACTATACTGATACTCATCGTTTGAGGGCGAGATTTCATACGTACCTGTAATATTTTCACTAATAATAGCGGTATCTACTGCAATATGAATAGTCCGATTATCAAGAATCATTTGTCGTAATGATGAAGTCAACAAAACTGTTGTAGAAGACAAAATAATAATTAAAAATAAAGCTACACTTAATATTAATAATAATGATTTTTTTAAAGACATGTTATAAAATTGCTGTTTTATTTTTTCCATCGATACCCTACGCCCCACACTGTTTCTAAGTATTCATTTTCACTATACCGGGCTAATTTCATTCGGATTTTACGAATATGTTCTTTAATTACAGCACTATCACCATTAGCTTCAAAGCCCCATACTACTTCATAAATTTTTTCACGATCAAATATTTGACCAGCATTCATAGATAATAATTTAATAATTTCAAACTCCTTATTAGAAAAATCAATTTTTTTATTTTTAATAATTACGGTTCTTTGACTATAATCAATAATCAGTTCCCTAGTAAAATGTCCTCGTGATTTATGGGAGCTGCGTTTTTCACGACGTAAATGAGCTTGAACTCTTGCGAAAAGTTCATCCATCGAAAATGGTTTTGTAATATAATCATCGCCTCCCAGCATTAAACCATTGATCATATCCCGACTAGAAATTCGCGCTGTTAAAAATATAATCGGGCAATTCACATGTTCCCGAATCATCGTACATAATTCTAAACCATTCATCTCCGGCATATTGATATCTAATAAAATAAGGTCAGGTAAAACTGATAATTGTTTTAAAGCTTCATTAGCATCATTAGCTAAATAAACTAAATATCCTTCAGATTGAAATTGTAATGCCAGCATTTCTAAAATGTCTCTTTCATCATCAATCATAAGAATCTTATACATTGTTTTTTCCCCCTATAGTTATTTTTATTATACTTAAGTTTGTCAATTTTTGGTCAACTTCATAAAAAAACTTAAGTATTATGCATCAACCTGCAATCGTTAGATTTTTAAGGTTCAATACAATAACTTAAGCTCTTTTATAATTATTTAGTTGCAATAACTTCTACTTCAATTAAAGCCCCTTTAGGTAATTTAGCTACTTCTACAGCACTACGAGCTGGGAATGGTTCAACAAAATATTGAGCATAAATGTCATTTACAGTAACAAAATCATCCATATTATCTAAAAATACAGTTGTTTTAATAACATTTGCAAATGTTAAACCTTGGCTTTCTAATAATCCTTGAACATTCTTTAATGATTGATGAGCTTGTGCTTCAATCCCTTCAGGCATTTCCCCTGTTTCTGGTACTAATGGAATTTGTCCTGAAAAGAAATACATATCACCAACATTAATTCCCTGGCTATATGGTCCGATAGCTCCAGGTGCTTTATCTGTTTTTACTACATTTTTCATCTTTAATATCCTCCTTAAATCATTATAAACAAATAATCACTATTTTTAAAGTTTTATTAATTAAAATATTGCCATTTTTATCACTGTGATAATTTATTATTGACTTATTACAATTCTTTGCTATAATGTTGACAATACAAAAGGAGGATAGCACGACTATGAAATATACATTTGCAGCTAGATTTAATAACATTACTCCAAGTGGTATTCGCGCTGTACTAGAAAAAGCAGCGGGACCCGATATGATCAACTTCTCACCGGGCTTTCCTGATAACGATGCTTTTCCAGCTAATGATATTCAAAAGATTTCACAAGATGTTCTTAAGGAAGATATTTATACTATCTTGCAATATTCCAGAGGTACCACTTATCCACCATTAAAAAAGGCATTAAAAGCTTTCTTTAATCGTCAAGAAAAAATTTTTACAGAAAATGATGATCTAATGGTTACTTCCGGCTCAGGAGAAGGACTGGAAATGGCTGCCAAAGTATTTTTAAACCCAGGAGAAAGTATCATTGTCGAAGATCCTACATTTGTCGGAGCGCTGAATGGATTTATTAGCAATGATGCTAAACTGCTTGGTGTGCCTGTTGAAAGTGATGGAATGAATTTAGGATTATTAGAAGAAACAATGCAAAGCACTCCTGCCCCCAAACTACTATATATTATTCCTACTTTCCAAAATCCTACCTGTATCACTACTTCACTAGAAAAAAGAAGAGCTATATATGACTTATGTTTAAAGTATAATATCATCATTCTTGAAGATAATCCATATGGCACATTGCGTTTTAAAGGTAAAACCATCCCGACTTTAAAATCAATCGATACTGAAGGAATCGTTGTTTACTGTGCAAGCCTATCAAAAATCATTTCTCCGGGTATCCGGCTTGGAACAATAATTGCGAATAAAGAAATTATTGATAAATTTAATATTCTTAAAGGGGCTAGTGCTGGAGCCGTAACTAATTGGTCACAACATGTAATTGCACGCTTTTTAGAAACAGTTGATATGGATAAGCATCTTGCTCATTTACAATCTGTATATGGCAAGAAAAGTACATTTATGGTTGAAATGATGAAAAAAACTTTTCATCCTGATGTAAAATTCACTACCCCAGAAGGTGGTATGTTCGTATGGTTTGAACTTCCAAAATATGCTGATGCTAGGACTTTTTTGAATAGAGCTACCACTATGCATATCGCAATTGTAAATGAGGAAACTTTTGCCGTTAACAGACGTGATAAAATGAATGGTTTTAGATTATCTTTTACTAGTGCAACAATGGAGCAAATAGAAACAGGTATTGCTAAGTTAGGTAAACTAACATATGAATTATGTAAATAAATCCACTGATTGGTGGATTTTTATTTGTTCGCGCGTATAATTGAAATGAGGTGACTAAAAATGAAACGTGGATTAGTTTTAGCAGGCGGAGGTTCTAAGGGAGCTTATCAAGCCGGCTGTATTAAAGCATTAAAAGAATTGGGCTATGATTTTGATCTAGTAACCGGAACTTCGATTGGAGCTCTCAATGGCCTATTAGTCGTTCAAGAAGATTATAACACTCTTTATCGATTATGGGATGAAATCACAATTAGTGAAGTTTTAGAGGATCCTGTCAATTTTAATTTTTCAATTGACTCAATGCTTTCACAAACCAATTTAATCAAACCTTTTTTTAAATCATATATCAATGAAAAAGGTGCTGATATCACTCCTTTAAAAAACATTCTCCATGCTCTTTATAATGAAGAAAAAGCCTTTAATAATAAAATAGATTATGGTGTTGTAGCTGTAAAATATCCTAAATTGACTCCTATCGAAATAACCAAAGAAGAAATGAAGCCTGTACCAGCCATTGAATATGCAATTGCTTCAGCTTCATGTTTTCCCGCTTTTCCAGTGCATCATATTGATAAACAAGGTTATATCGATGGTGGTTATTATGATAATCTTCCTATTTCGCTAGCGTTAAAAATGGGTGCTGATAAAATTATTGCAATTGAATTAAATCAAGATGCTACTCATGATTATTTCCTCGATCGTCCTGATATCATATTTATTCGTCCTAGCTATGATCTTGGCGGATTTCTTGATTTTGGTCGCGAAATTCTTGATTGGCGGATTAAACTTGGCTATCACGATACTTTAAAAAAATTTAACCAGCTAAAAGGCTATCGTTATAACTTTAAAAATTTTGAAATCAATCACGAATTAGCCCATAAATTCTATCGTTTAATTTTAAACTATGAAGATAGCATAAATAAAAATGTTGTTAGTAAAACAATTACCAGCAGTTCAACTCCCTTGAGTGATCTGCTAAAGAATAATACTTATTTAAAGGAACTAACAACCGAAGATTACTTTGTTCGAGCGGTTGAAATCACTATGGATCATTATCACTATCAAAGTGATCTTCTTTATGATCTAAATGAAGTGTGTCACGAAATATTTAACACTTTTAAAGAAGAATATCAGGAACGCTATGATATTTTAGAAAAACGGTTTGTCGACATACCTATTAAAGAACTCTTCTCCAAAATAAAAAAATTAAGCAGTAAAGATGCTATTTGTGCTTTTTATCACTCATTAAATAATAACGAAGAAATCGAAACAACTTTAATTAGTAATATTTTTTTAGAAGAATATTTAATCGCTTTACTACTATATACGCTTGTATAATTAACTAAAGTTTGCTAGAATCCTCCTAGGAGGAATTAGTTTGAATCTCAAAGTAAAAAATATGATATATTGTTCAATGTTTGCATGTATCACTGCAATCTTGGCACAAATTCGATTTACCTTACCAAGTCTAGTCCCAATCACTTTACAAACACTCGGGATTTATTTAATTGGTCTGGTGTTAAAACCTAAAATAGCTTTCATTAGTTCCTTGATATATATTTTAATGGGAGCTATCGGCCTGCCTGTCTATAGCGGCTTTAGTGCCGGTTTAAGTACTATATTAGGACCAACTGGTGGTTATATATTTAGTTTTCCAATTACAGCTTTAATAATCAGTTACCTTGTCCATTATCGAAGTACCACTATTTTTAAGTTTGGCGCTTTAATACTCGGAACAATAATTTGTTATTTAATTGGAACTTTATGGTTTATGTATATAATGAAGATGAGTTTTAGTGCTTCATTAATTATTTGCGTCCTGCCTTTTTTACCTGGTGATGTACTTAAAATCTTTATCGCAGCAGCCTTAACAAATAAATTTAAGAATATAATAAAAGATTAGGGAATTTGCTTTCCTAATCTTTTTTTCATTTTATGCTTTTGTTTCTTTTCCTAAACGTTTATACGTTTGATAAAATAATGTGGCTGTAACACTAACTGCAATCGTATCAGCGATTGGCTCTGCTAAAAATACTGCAAATGCTTGATTTTCTATAAACATTGGTAAAATAAAAATCAATGGTATTAAAACTAAAACCTTTCTTAGAACGGCTAAAAATACTGATGTTTTAGCATTTCCAATAGCAATGAAAGTTTGTTGACAAGCAATCTGAATTCCAAAAATTCCTGAAGCGGCCATATAAATACGAATCGCCCAACGTGTATACGTCGCCAGTTCTCCATGACTTGTGAAAATATAAATAAAAGTATCTGGTATAAACATCGCTACTGCCCATAAGAGCATTGAATAGGATAATGAGATTTTTAATAAAAGTTTAAAAGCACGCTTTACTCGATCAATATTTTCAGCACCATAATTAAAACTAATAATTGGCTGAGCTCCTTGAGTAAGCCCTTGTAACGGTAACATTGAAAACTGCATCACGCTAGTCAAAATAGTCATTGAACCTACCGCGATATCTCCACCATATTTTAATAATGAAGTATTAAAACATACTGAGATGACACTTTCTGTAAACTGCATAATAAACGGTGATAGCCCTAATGCTAAACATGGTAAGATGACTTGAAAATCTAATTTTAAATTATCTAATTTTATTCTTAAGCCGCTACGCTTACTTGTTAAAAAATAAACAACAAAGATAGAAGATATCGCTTGAGAAATAATAGTTGCTAAAGCAGCACCCTTTACCCCCATTGACATACTAAAAATAAAAATTGGATCAAGCACAATATTGCATAAAGCTCCAATTGCAACTGTAATCATCCCAATCTTAGCATACCCTTGAGCATTAATAAACGCATTTAACCCCAAAGCCAATTGAACAAAAATTGTACCTAAGGCATAAATTCTCATATAATCAAGCGCATAACCAATAGTTGCTTCACTAGCTCCAAAGACCATTAAAATCGGTTCACCCCAGATTAAAAAAACAGCTGTCAAGATAATTGCCATAATTACTAACATCACAGTACAGTTACCAAGAATCTTTTCAGCTTTTGGGTGTTCACCACGGCCTAACATGATTGATGCTCGGGGAGCACCTCCCATACTAACTAAAGCGGCAAATGCTGAAATAGCCATAATAACAGGCATTGTTACTCCAACCCCCGTTAATGCACTAGGCCCTACTTTGGGGATATGTCCAATATACATGCGGTCAACCATATTATATAACACATTTATTATTTGTGCTAAAATAGCGGGTAAAGCTAATTTTAATAATAATGGACCTAAGCTATCTTTACCTAAATCAGCCTCTTTTTTCTTTTTCACTTTAATTACTCCCTTCATCTATTTTAAATATCCAATGAGTAATTATAACAAATTTCAAAGATAATTCAATTCTTTAAAAGATTATCTAATTTACATCATTTTAAATACTCATTCATATATCAACATATTGATATATATTTTTTCAATTATTAAAAAACTTGGCAGAATTATCATTTCTTTTTTATTCATATTCTCTTTGATAATAATAATATTTGTATAACTTGTTGAATTAAGCTATTTTGGCTTAATCAACAAAAAATCATACTTATAATTTATAAGAAATCATTGATTTATGAAATTTTGCTAAACATTATAAATCTTATTCATAATTTTGTTTCAATAAAAAGATGATAAAAAATAAGAACCATGGGGTAATGGTTCTTATTTCTTTACATCTCTAAATGAGATTACTTCTATTTCATTATCACGAAGCCACTGTTTTAACTTTTCACTTGTTACGAGTGAATAATCATATAATCTTTCTTTTAACATCGAAGAAGTAGTCGCCACATCATAATCAATAAAACCAGGATGTGTTACTAAAATATTCAAACCTTCTTTAATTTGATAATAACCATCAATGAACATATTTTCAAAGTCATGATCATGTTCTTCATAATAATCATATTGTTTCATTGTCTGATCAATAATCCCCTGCTCCAAGTCCATTCCGTAATAACATACTGGAACATTATATTCATGATAAATTCTTACCACTGCATTAATCAATGGTTCTACTTCTAAAACGTGTAAATCAATGTACTCAGGCAATTGGCCAACTAATTCAATATATTTTTCAATTTGATACTTAGCTTCGATGTAAGCATCTTCCTCACTAAATAATGGTTCATTATTTTTTATTTGTGCTCGACGAATCGTACTCGATAAAAATATCCCGTGTTCATCAACTAGACTAGGAATCATCTCTTTTGGTGCTAATGCATATCCATTAGTTACATTAACATGTAATCCTAAACACAGATTTGGACACTGCTTTGCTAATTTAATTGCTTCTTTTGCATACGGCATATTAACCATCAAAGCAACACTATTTACCAATCCCTTTCGATGTGCTGAAATCATTCCCAATGTTACTGCTTCGCTATATCCTAAATCATCACCACGTATCAATAACTGCTTTACCATAATTATCCTCTTTTCTATATTTTATATAATTATACTATACCAAATAAATAGTCTATACAATTTATTTTTTCATATTCATGAAACATTTATGATAGTGCTTATATTTGCGGTATAATAAAAGATAACTAAGGGAGGACAACACACTATATGAAAGATCGTTTTAGTTTATCATTTAAAGCTTTTTATTTAATCTATTTGGGCGCGATTGGCTCTTTTATTCCCTACATTAATACTTATTTAGAAAAAAATGCCGGCTTAAGCGGTTCACAAATTGGCTTAATTACAGCCATCAGTCTTGTTTTAGGGGTATGCGTGATTCCTATTTGGGGGGTCGTTGGTGATAAGACCAGAAAATATAGTGCACTATTAAAGTTATCAATTATGGCTGCACTAGTAGTACTTTACTTCTATTATAAAGCCGCTGTTTATCCTGCTATCGTAGTTTGTGCAATCGCACTTGAAGTATCACGACTAGGAACAATGCCGATGGCCGACACGCTGGCAACTAATTACTGCCATAAAACTGGTGGTAACTATGGTTCTATTAGAGGAATGGGCTCATTAGGATATATGCTGGCAGGAATGGCTGTAGGATTTTTAGCTGATCTTTTTGGTCTTGATGGAGCAATGTTTGCAACATATGCCGTTTTATTAATCTTGGCTTTCTCGATTTCCTTCGGCTTTCCTAAAGATGATGGAAAGAAAGAAGATGGTGAAGAAGTTAAAGTAAAAAAAGGGAGTTTTAAAGAACTTCTAACTAATAAAAACTTCTTATTTATTCTATTTTTACAACTATTAATGTCAACAGTTGTCGATTCTGCTATGACATATGGCGGAAATCACTTAACTGTTACTTTAAATAGTGGTGCCTCAGCAATAAGCTGGATGACTTTTGCAACAGTTTTACCCGAAGTTGCATTCTTGATGATTGCAATCAAAGTTCTTAATAAAACCGGCTTTAAAAAATTCTATTTGATTGCCTGTGTATCAATGATGCTTCGCTTTGGGGTATATGCTTTTATTCCCAATCAATATGCTTTTTTAGCAATAAGCATCGTACATTGCATCGGCGTTGCCATCGCAACTGTAGCAAGTTTAACCTATATTCGAAATTCCGTTGATCCCGCAGTTTTAGGAACCGCTATTACATTACTTAATGCGACACTATCAATTGGTAAAGCCATTTATGGTTATATTTTTGGAGTAGTTTATGAAATTTGGGGAAGTTTTATAATGTTCGGAATTTGTTTGATTCCTTTTGTCATTGCTTTCTTAATGATTTCTCGTTCTCATTGTTTTGATGAAATCGATAAACATAAAGGTCATATTGCATAAGTTTATGGATAGATAGTTATATGCTATCTATCCATTTTTAGATTAAATTAAAATATTTTCTTTTAAATAATATAATTTATATTATAATGATATTCATGGAGAAGTTTATGAAGAATATCACAAAAATGTTTTTATTTATATTATCGTTCTACTTAGTCTTAGGTTCCCTTTGGATTGGAAAAGATGTTATCATTCATTATCAAAATATTGATGGTTTACCAATCCTAGGTTATCATGGTGTCCTCGAAGATAAAGATAAAGAAAAATACTTTGCTAATTATCCATACTGTATGTCATTGAGTGAATTTGAAGCTCAGATGAAGTATTTAAATCAAAATAATTATCATACCTTAACAATGGATGAAATCAACGATTATTATCAAAATCATACACCACTACCCAAAAAAAGTGTTGCTCTTACCTTTGATGATGGCTTATTAAACTTTAAAACAGTTGTTAAACCTATTTTAGAAAAATATAATTTTAAAGCTACTTGTTTTGTTATTGGCTATAAAACTACAGTAAAAAATAGCCAAAACCCTTATAAGCATCAATACTTAAGAAAAAGTGATTTAGTAAATGACGAATATGTTGAATACTATTCACATTCTTATAATCTTCATCATAACACTAAATATCCTAATACCAAACTAATTGAAACATTATCCACACAAGAAATAATCAATGATTTTAAACAAAATGAAAATATTGTTTCTAGTAAATACTTTGCCTTTCCATATGGTCGAACATGTGACAATGCTAATGAAGCATTGATAAAAGCTAATGTTTCATTAGCTTTTGGTTATAACCAAAATAGAACGATGACCTATCATGATGATAAGTACTTGTTACCACGATATCTAATGTTTAGTAAAATGCCAATGTTCTATTTTAAATGGATCATTGAATAAAAAATGACAAGGACTGTTTGTTCTTGTCATTTTTATAATTATTATAAGACTTTTCCATTACTAGCAATAACCTTTTGATACCAATAAAAACTATCTTTTAAATATCTCTTTCCACTTCCATTTCCATAATCATCGTAGTCAACATAAATGTAACCATATCGCTTATTCATCTCTGAAGTACCTGCACTTATCATATCAATTGGTGACCAGCTCAAATATCCTAAGCATATGACTCCATCCAATTCAATTGCCTTCTTTAACTCATTAATATGTTTTTGAAGATACTTAATTCGATATTCATCATGAATCTGATTGTCTACAGTCAAAATATCATTAGCACCAAAACCATTTTCACTAATCAAAATAGGTAAATTATAACGGTAGTATATCTCATTCATTGTAATTCTTAAACCAATTGGATCAATAGCCCAACCCCAATCTGATTTTTCCAAATATGGATTTTCAACACCACCTTTTAAATTACCTTCCCCTACTTTTCTAGCAGGGTCATGAGATGCTACTAATGATAAATAATAACTAAAAGATATGTAATCAACTGTATTATTTTTGATTATGTCTAATTCTTCTTTTGAGAAATTTAAATGAATATCTCTTTTTTCTAAATTTTTTAAATACCAGTTAGGATAATTCCCATTAGCCTGAACATCTGCGTATAAATAATATTCTTGATTTGCTCTCATTGCTTTAAGAATATCATGCGGATCACAGCTTGCTGGATAAGTTGTAAATGAAGCGATCATACAACCCATTTTAGCAGTTTTATCAATTCTTTTTAGCTCTCTAGTTACTAATGCACTTGCTAAAAACTGGTTATACAGTCCCTGATGCACTTGTGTTTCATATAATCGATCTTGACTAAAGGGAATTGCTGAACCTTTAAATGGTATTTCTAATGCCGCATTGATCTCGTTAAATGACATCCAATATTTTATTCGTCCTTTAAAATGTGTAAAAACTGTATAACAATATGTTTGAAAAAATTTAATGACTTCTTTATTACACCAGCCACCATATTCAGTCGCAATAACTAGTGGTGTTTCAAAGTGAGATAAAGTTATAATCGGTTCAATTTTATATTTAAGTAATTCATTAATAATATTGTCATAAAATTTCAGTCCTGCTTTATTGGGTTCTTTCTCGTCCCCTCGTGGGAAAATCCTCGACCAACTAAATGACATTCTAAAAGCTTTAATTCCCATTTTAGCCAGTAAAGCAATATCCTCTTGATAATGATGATAAAAATCATTCCCTCTTCTTTTGGGAAAATTATTACTTTTATTTTCTCTAAGTTTTTTAATTTCTTCAATGGTTAATTCCTTTTTAGCTAAATGACGCTCCTTCTTTTCATAAAACATAAAAACATCGGCTATTGACATTCCACGTCCATCAAGGTCATATCCACCTTCCATTTGATTGGCAGCACTTGCACCACCCCACAGAAAATCTTTATCTAATTCACACACACCGAACATCCTTTCCTTTCTCTATTATTGATTTATGATATCTTACTCCAATCGCAAAATATCATCATTATTTACTACTGTATTCATATTTAACAGCTCAACTTTATTATAATGATTAGTATTTGTTACAATAACAATAATAGTTGGATCATATCCCGCATGGTTGATTTCATCAATGTTAAAATCTAGTAATAATTGTCCTTTCTTGACCATATCACCTTCTTTTACAAAAGCATAAAAACCTTTTCCCTCCATTTTAACTGTATCAATTCCTACATGTAATAATATTTCTGCTCCTAATATTGACCTTAACCCAATTGCATGATTAGTCGGAAATACAGCAACGATCTTAGCATCACAGGGAGCATATAATTTCCCTTCATCAGGAATAATAGCAACCCCATTTCCTAATGCTAACGAACTAAAAGTACTGTCATTTACTATTTCTAACGGCAATACTTTACCAGTCCCTACAGCACCTAATATCTCGGTATCAACCTCAAGCAGTTGATCAGTTTCCTTGATTACATCATCATTTTTTTCAACAAATTCATCTTTCCAAAATAATAATACTAATACTAAAGTTCCAATAAATGAAATTAATAAACCGGCAATATACCATACAAACCCATGTTCAGCAAACAATGGTAATGATAAAATTCCACCTGCTGGCAACCCCGTCGTATAGCATCCAGCCCCACCAACAACTGCACCCCCGAAACCACTCATTAGACATGCCATGAAAAAAGCTTTTTTAGCCTTCAAAGTAGTTCCATAAATCAGTGGTTCTGTAATTCCTAAAACTGAGGGAATTACATTTGCTGCTGCAACCGATTTAAAATTTTTATTTTTTGATTTAAAAGCAATCCCTAATGCAGCACCAGTTTGTGCAAATGCTGATGGCATCGTCATTGCTAACAATGCATCTCTACCAGTTGTTGCAAGATTATTTAAATTGACAGGAATAAATCCACGATGTAAACCAAAAATAACTAATGGCTGCCAACATGCACAAAATATAAATCCAAAAATAATCGGATTGAAACTATAAACTGCTAATAATCCATCTGTAAAAATATTTGTTAAAAATGTCACTACTGGTCCAATTGCTAATAATGATAATGGGGCCATAATAACTAAATCAATCAATGGAGTAACAAAACTTCTAATTATTGAAGGCAGTCTATCACGAATCAGCCTATCCAATAATGATACAGCATATACTGCAACAATAATCGGTACTACAGAAGATGCATATTTAATTAAAATTACATCAAGTCCTAAGAAAGATAACTTTGCACCTTCACTAAAAGCTGTCAATAAGGTTGGATATAACATTGTTCCAGCTAAAGTGACTCCTATAAATTCATCTATTTTAAAGTAGCGTGATGCACTAATCGCTAAATAGAACGGCATAAAATACAAGATTGCATCTGCGGCAGCATATAAAATCATATATGTTCCACTTTCAGTTGTTAATATTCCCATACTAGTAAATATGGTTAACAATCCCCTCAATACACCTGCTCCTGCCATAACAGGAACAAATGGTGTAAATATGCCTGAAAATAATGCAAATATTTTATCCAATAATTTCTTATTTTTATTTGACTGTTCCTTTACAGTACTTATTTTAGCTGTTGCCAAGATTGCTTTATATACATCAGCAACATGGGTACCAATAACCACTTGACACTGTCCACCCGAAAATAACACTTGAAGAATTTCTGAACTATTTTCTAAGTTTACTTTATTTACTTTCTCCTCATCTTTTAATTCAAATCTTAACCTAGTAGCACAATGCTGTACTATATTTATATTTTTTTCGCCACCAACATTTTTTATAATAAATCTTGCTAATTTTTCATATTTCATTTTTTTCTCCTCCTAATAAAATAACCTAGAATAAAACATGTATTCAATCATGTTTTTATTCTAGGTTTAGCTTGCCAAAGCAATAACAATCCTAATATTTTAATCTTGCAATATGCAAAGTTAAATACAATTTTTCCGCCTGACTTAAATCTTTTTTATAAATTTTTTGAACATGTTTTTCTATATTTTTTACACATTCAAATGCTTCTGGATATCTTTCAATAACGATGTCAAATAATATATCATCTCTTTTAGCTTCTTTTTCACCAAACATCAGCCGCTTTGCAAAAAACTTTAAATGTGTCACAAAACGATGATAGTCTAGAGAATCCTCATCAAATGATATCTTCAAATGATATCTCACAATATTAAGTATTTCTTGAATAATTTTGGTAATTTGAGTTACTTCTTCCATTTCACTATTAAGTTCAGCATTGACAAAATGTAGAGCAATAAAACCAACTTCATCTTCTGATAAATTAACCATTAATTTTTGGTTAATTATTTTCAAAGCTTCTGCTGCGATCTTATATTCCTCTTGATAAAATTGCCTAATCTCCCATAAAAGCGGATTTTGAACATTAATTCCTTGTAAATATCTCTCTATAGCATAGTTTATATGATCAGTAAGAGTTATATATATTCCATCATTTAACTCTTTATCCAATCCTTTCCGTGCAAAATCAATAATTTCATCAGTAACATTAAGAACATTGACTGGAATATCCTTAATCAATTCAAGGAAGCGATTGTTTTGTTTATCATTTTTTAAATAAAATTGTTTTTCAATCATTTCATCTGGAACAACTTCTCCCCGTGATTTTTGATATGCAATACCTCTTCCCATAAGAATAATTTCATTATGATTTTCGTCAAGTGAGCTTACAATATTATTATTAATAATTTTATGAATTATCATAAGACACCTCCTTTTTTGCATAGAAAAAGCCAAACTCAAATAATATATATAAGAAATATATATCCATCAAAGTTTAGCCTAATTGAATAGTAACAATCTTTGTAATTTTATGATAGCACTTCCAAAATTAATTGTCAATTACCAATCATATATATCAAAAATTAGTTGTTAATTCCTTGATGCGGCACAAACGAACTATCTGTAATTGCCTCAAAGCGATAACCACGTGCTTTATAATTTTCAATTATTGCCGGTAAAGCCTGAACAGTTGTTGATTTGGCAGCTGTATCATGAAATAGAATATTAATATTATTAGCTTTACTTGCAGTAGCATTAGCAATTAACTTGCTGACAGGAACATTATTTCCAGAAGCATCTGTAGAATCGCCATTCCAATCATAATATTGATAACCGCGATTGATTAATTCCCTTGACAATACAGTCATAATACCTGGACAATATTTACGTGATACCGTATTTGAAGAACCTCCAGGAAAGCGTACATATTTGGGTACAAACCCAATTATATCCTTCACCATATTACCGACTTTTGTTAAATCGTCAAAATAAGCTTCTGGTGAAGCATAAACAGTTTTATAGTCATGACTATATGTATGCAACGCTATTGTATGTCCTTTATCATGAGCAGTTTTAATTAAATGATTATAAGGTTTATTATTCCCAGTAACAAAGAATGTCGCCTTTGCTCCATAAACATCTAAAATATCTAAAATCTTTTGGGTATTAGCTGATGGACCATCATCAAAAGTTAAATAAACGATTTTATCACTTGTTTGATTATTGCTTCCAATTGCTTTCTTTTCAACTACTTTAATTTCACGCTGCTTTTCTATTTTGTTTCCAGAACGATCTATCCCTATATAAATAAGTGTATAAGTCCCCTCTTTTTGAATATTCACATTACTAGAATCAACCGTTAATTTTGGTTCGGGATCACGGTTATCACTAATGCTGACACCACTATTATAATCTGTTTTTGCCCCTATCACGATCGTCAAAGGCTCTAACCCTGTAATTTGGGGTGGCTCACTATCTTTAGTAACCTTGACTTTTCCCTTCTTTTCAGTTACATTATTTCCTTTATCCTTAACCTGAATAATTACTTCAACAGTTCCCTCTTTACTAAAATCATAATCTTCTTTAAAAGAAACTTCAGTTTTTGTTGCATCATTAATATTTGTTGCCATACTTGCAGGATCAACTTTCATTCCTAAATCAATATCAAGATCAACAACATCAAACTGTGGTTTTTTAGTATCAACTATCTCGATCGTTGCTTCATATTTTTTATCTTTATATATATAGATTACTGGATATCTTCCCAACTTATTATAATCTATTTTAGAAATATCAGCTTTTACATCTTTAATATTTCCATTGCGTACGCTTGCGATATTTTTCATCACATCATAACTATCATTAATCTCGACTTTGATAATATCCGCTTTAAAGACTATCGGTGAGCGGGTTAAAAAATATGTTGCTACTCCACCAACTATTATGACTAGTAATACTGATACAATTACAATCTTATTTCCTATAGTTAAATTTTTAATTTTTTTCATTATATCTTTCCCTTAACTAATTTATATACTTTTAGTATATGTCAAACCTCAGTATTTTACAATCTTTGTCAATAAAACTATTTATAAAAATCAACTAAATAAAAAATACTTATCTATAATCAGATAAGTATTTAATCATTATTAATCAATAATAGCACGGACATTAATAATTCCATTTGCCGACTCAATCCGCTCAATAATATCAGGTCGAACTTCATCATTTGTATCAATTAGTGTATATGCATATTCACCACGAGAGCGATTAACCATATTTTCAATATTCAAATTATGATCAGCAAATAATTTAGAAATATTTGCTAAAATATTAGGAACATTTTTATTAATAATACATAATCTTGTTTTAGACATTCTTGCTTGATTGACTCCTGGGAAGTTTACTGAATTAATAATATTTCCGTTTTCTAAATATTCACAAACTTCTTCAACCGCCATCTTTGCACAATTATCTTCTGATTCTGGTGTACTTGCACCCAAATGTGGAAGAATAATAATATTTTCTTGTCCAATTAATTCTGGTGCAGCGAAATCACTAATATATTTATTAATTTTACCGCTTGCAACATTAGCTAATAAATCTTCATTATTAACTAAATCACCACGAGCAAAATTTAAAATTCTGACACCGGTTTTCATCTGTGCAAATGCTTCTTTGTTCATGAAACCTTTTGTTTCTTTAGTACTAGGTACATGGATTGTAATATAGTCACATTCTTGATAAATTTCTTCTAAAGAAGCTGCATGACGAGCATGCTTAGATAAAGCCCAGGCCGCATTTACGCCAATATACGGATCATAACCTTTTACTTTCATTCCTAATTTAATAGCTGCATTGGCAACATTTACTCCAATAGCACCTAAGCCAATTACCCCTAAAGTTTTTCCTTCAATTTCTGGTCCAACAAAATTACTTTTACCTTTTTCTGCTGTTTTAGCAATATCCTGATCGTCTTTTAGACCATCAATCCAACGAATACTTTCAACAATTTTTCTTGAAGAGAGAAATAATCCACATAATACAAGTTCTTTAACAGCGTTAGCATTTGCTCCCGGTGTATTAAATACAACAATTCCTTTTTCACTACAATCATCAAGTGGAATATTATTTACTCCTGCTCCTGCTCTTGCAATAGCTTTTAGATTTTCCCCAAAATCATATTCATGTAAAGAAGCTGATCTAACCAAAATAGCATCTTCATTAGTCATTTCTTCGCTATAAGCATAATTTTCATCAAATCCATCTAATCCTACTTTAGATATTTTATTTAATAATTTTATGTTATACATAATTATTCTCCTATTTGTTTGCTGCTTCAAAATCTCTCATGAAAGCAACTAATTTTTCAACACCTTCTAATGGCATAGCATTATAGATAGATGCTCTAATTCCCCCAACTGAACGGTGACCTTTTAAATTAGTCATACCCGCGGCAATACTTTCCTTAACAAACTTAGCATCAAGATCTTTGTTTGGTGTAGTAAAAGTAACATTCATTAAAGAACGATTATCTTTATCACTATGTGCGATATAGAAATCACTACTATCAAGATAATCATAAAGAAGATTAGCTTTTTTAATATTTCTTTCTTGCATAACTTCAAGTCCACCCATACTATCGATCCATTCCAAAACTAGTCCTAATACATAAATCGCATAAGCAGGCGGAGTATTATACATTGAATCATTTTCAATCATCAATTTATAATCTAATAATACTGGTGTTGTCGCAGCAACTTTTTGTAATAAATCTTCTTTAATAATTGCTACTCCTAATCCAGCGATCCCCATATTTTTTTGTGCACCTGCATAAATCATTCCAAATTTTGAAACATCCACTGGTTTTGATAAAATATTTGATGACATATCCGCAATTACAGGAACACCATTAGTTTCTGGAATATATTTCCATTCAGTTCCGTAAATTGTATTATTTGCACATAAATGAACATAAGATGCTTCAGGATCTAATTTCAATTCGTCTTGAGTTGGAATATGTTTAAAATTGTTTTCACTTCCGTCATAAGCAATATTAATTTCCCCAAATTTTTTTGCTTCGGCTGCAGCTTTTTTACTAAAAGCTCCAGTTACAACATAATCAGCTTTACCATTTTTTAATAAGTTTAATGGAACCATTGAAAATTGTTGTGTTGCTCCCCCTTGGATAAACACAATTTTGTAATCATCAGGGATATTCATTACTTTCTTTAATAACCCTTTTGTTTTTTCAAAAATGTCTAAGTAGGAAGAGGATCTATGACTCATCTCCATAACACTCATCCCACTATTTTCATAGTTCAACATTTGTTTAGCAGCTTTTTCTAAAACTGGCTCAGGCAACATTGAAGGACCTGCAGAAAAATTCAGTACTCTCTTTTCAGTCATATATATACCTTTCCTTTCTTGTATGTGAAGTCTATTATATTGTATACAATCTAATTTGTAAAGGGATTTTGTAAAAAATTGTATACAATTATACATCGTTTCATAAAAAAGCTATTTTTCTTAGTAATTATCAGTTTCATTATATGCTGGAACATTTGATAAATTCACGATATTTTAACTACATTTACGATAAAATAAATTGAATTAAATACATTTCTAAGATATGATGAAAAGGTACATATAGGAGAGAAAAAATGAAAAGAAAAAAACTAAAATTGAAAAAACAAGCTTACTTTGTTATTGGTGGCCTCGTCATCCTAGCTGCCCTTATACTATACCTTATTTTATGTTTAGTAACAGGGGGAGACAATTTTGTTTCAAATACAACTATCAATGGTATTAAAGTTGGTAATATGAATAAAGAAGAAGCACGTAAGGCTATAGAACAACAATATCAAAATGATTTAAATCCCCCTACTTTAACTTTATTACTCGATCAACAAGAATACCCAGTTGATTTAACTGATAATCTTACATTCGATAGTAAAAAAGCTGTAGATAAAATTTCTAAACAGTCTAATAGTTCATTCTTCAGACGAGGATATAACTATTTGTTTAATCATGATTATACAGTTGGGGTAAAAATAAAAAATAAAGATCTTTTAAATGAAAAAATTACTAATAGTCAAATTCTAAATTATAGTACTTTGACTCCTACTAACTATGAACTTAAAGATGATAAAATTATTTTCACTAAAGGAAAATCCGGTAAAACAGCAGAATTAGAATCAGTTTTCAATACAATTAATAAGGCATTAAATAATTATGATTTTAAAGGGAAAATTAAATATTCTCCAGTAGAACATAAACTTAATGATGAAGAAATAAAACTAATTCATGAAAATTTATCAAAGGAAGCTAAAAATGCTACTCTAGATAAAAATAACAATTATGAAATCATCGATAGCCAAGTAGGTGCTAAATTTGATTTAGAAGATGCTGTTGCTAAATACAATAAAACTACTGAAGGTAAACAGTTTACCCTAAATGCTACGATCATTAAACCTGAAATAACCAAAGAAATGTTAGAACAAAATTTATTTAAAGATGTTTTAGGTGAATATGCGACTAACGTCAGCGGTACTTCAGTTCGTAAAAATAATGTTAAACTTTCTGGTGATAAATGCAATGGAGTTATTTTATTGCCAGGTGAGGAATTCTCTTATAATAATGTTGTTGGCAAAAGAACGAAAGAAAATGGTTTCGGTGAAGCTGCAGCCTATTTAAATGGAGAGACTGTGCAAGAAGTTGGAGGTGGAATCTGTCAGACATCATCAACTTTGTATAATGCTGTATTGTACGCTAATCTAAAGATTACTGAGCGGACTAATCATACTTTTGTTTCTGGCTATGTTCCAATCGGTCGTGATGCTACAGTATCTTGGGGTGGCCCTGATTTTAAATTTAAAAATGACCAGGCTTATCCTATTAAGATCATCGCTTCTTATGAAAATAGTCGTCTAACAACTAAAATTTTAGGTACTAATGTTAATAATGTTCGTGTTGAGCTAAAAAGTCAAAAACTTGCTTCAACTAATTATAATACTAAATATGAAGACGATCCTACATTACCCGAAGGACAGACAAAAGTAAAACAAAAAGGAACTCCAGGTAGTAAAGCAAAATCATGGCGTTATGTTTATGATGCTAATGGCAATTTAATTTCATCAAATGAAGAAGCATATAGTGTATATAAAGGACATGAGGAAATTATTTTAAGAGGTACTATGAAAATAACTGAACCAGCTACGCCTGCACCAACTGAACCTACAACTCCAGCACAACCAGAAACGCCTACCATTCCCAATAATGAAACATCGTAGAATCTTAAATTAAATACTGGTGGAATTTTTCCACCTTTTTCTATAATTAAAAAGATTATTACATAAAATAATAATCTTTTTAATTATTTTATTTTTGTGCAATCTTCCACTTTTTTAAACAATACTGATATATCTCTTGTTCTGAAATCATTAACGAAGCACTAGCTAGATTTATTTCCATATTCTTACCATTCTTTTCAAGAATTATCAGAAAATAAAAAGGCTCATGGTGCAGCTGAATTTCCGCAACCTTCTGCCATAAAATCACTTTTTTCCACAGCCTATAAGAAGTGATACCATCTTTATCAATTACAAACTTTTTCATTCCAAAAAATATCAATTCTAATAATTCAATAGTTCCAACTATTACAATTACCAAAGAAAAGAACTCTAGCACCCCAAATATAAATAAACAAAATATCATTATAGCTGATGATACATTCGAAATAAATCCTGAAGCTACTATTGGAATGCTTATCATAATTAATGAAAATGGAATTATGGATAAAATAAGAATAGTTGTTAAAATCATATCTTTTCTAATAATAATTCTTTCCACTTCTTTTATCCTTTCCACCATTCAAGTCATTACATTAAAACATACTTTATTTTCTGTAAACTTGAAAATAATTAAATATTGTTTACGAATACAAATATCAGGGTTTGTATTCGAGTGTTTTGTAATATAAAGTATTTCTTTTTAGGAAGCAAAGTAGACTTTTTCTCACATAGAATATATAATTAAATAAACAAACTTAAATAAGATATTTTCTTAATTTTCACAAATATTATGATTGAAAAAAACAGGAAAAAAGGTCTACATTTTTTCCTGTTTTTACTTAAATAACTTTATTTATATTGATTCATAATCCTTTACCCATCTAGTAAAGGTATGATTATTTGTACTTAAACGACGCGAAGCTTCAGCTTTGCTGATTACATTTTTTCGCCATAAATAATAAATTTCTTCAAAATCGTCGGGAATCGTTAATTTTGGTCTTCCAAATCGTACGCCTCTACGTTTAGCTTCACGAATTCCCTCGGCTTGTCTTTGACGTGTATTTTCGCGTTCTATTTGAGCAACATAAGAAAGCACTTGCAATACTAAGTCTGCAATAAATTTACCCGTAATTCCATCATGCTTTTCACGTGTATCTAATAAAGGAAAATCAATTACCACAATATCTACTCCAATTTTCTTGACAATATAACGCCACTGTTCAATGATTTCATCATAATCACGTCCAAGACGATCAATTGATTTAATGTATAAAATATCTCCCTGTTTTAAAACCTGAAGAAGTTTTTGATAATGAGGACGATTAAAATCTTTACCGGACTGATAATCAATATAAAGCTGGCTCCCTGTAAGTCCAACCTCTTTTAAAGCTGTAATCTGCCTATCAACATTTTGGTCTTTACTTGATACCCGTATATATCCATATTTGTTATATTCCATTCTATATTTTCCTCCTCGAGTAAAAATTATGGCATAGGGAAAGTTAGAATGCTATAAATGGCTAATTATTTAGGGATTCTTTGCATCTTACATCGTCAGCAGTGATAAATCCATTTTTATAATCGTAATACGATAAAATTAAAACAGAAACAATAATCAACAAATTATCGCTTCTGTTTAACTAATAAAATTTAATTTATAATTATAACATCGTCTTTTCATAAATATCAGCAATGTTAGTTCCAACATGATCTGGTTGATGAGCATCACTTGCTGTAATCATCAATACTCCATGTTCTTTTAATATCTTTAACAATTCTTCGCTTAATCCCATATCTTTATGATTATAACGATAATAACATCCTGTATTATTTTCAGCTTTTACATTATGTTCAACCAACAAATCAGCTAACTGATGATAAGTTGGTGTTAAATCATAGGTTGGATAATAATTAAACATTTTTATTGTATCTGGATGTGCTAATTGCGTAAATAAATCAGACTTAACCAATGAAAAAATCAATTCATAATAATCACGATAAATATCATCAACATCAAATTTATTCCATAAAATATCTTTAGAGAAATTCATGTCATATAATCTGCCATTAATTGAGTGTATTGCCCCAACAACAAAATCATAATTATGGTTAGCTAATACTTCTCCAATCTTCTTTTCATGTTTAGGCACGTAGCATACTTCTAAACCAAATGTAACTTCAATCGGCAAATCTAATGCTTTAACTTCCTCAATTAATTTATCATAATCATCTAAAGTATCCTTAAATTTCATTGCTTTATTCTCTAGCCATTTTTTTTGCAATGGCTCTTCTTTTAATTCTGTATAAATCTCTTCAAACTCTTTAAAACGATGTGTGTGATCTAAAATTTGAATCTTTGTCAAACCTTTTTTAACAGCTGCATCAACAAACTTTAATACATATTCTTTATTTAGATCCCCATATTCTAAATGCATATGTCCGTCAATCATCTTTATCACCCCTTCTTTTTTTATGATTATATGCAATTCTTAAAAAAAAGTACAGTAATAAAATAAAAAAAGGAGCCAGGGGAGACTCCTTATAGGATGGATGAGTTTTTGGGAGAGGGAATCATCCATCATTCAGGTTGTAAAACATATATGAGGGGATTAATATATTTTACATATTATTATGGTTTGTCTTTCGACACTATTATCCTAGCACCGCTCTATGAATTAAATGTGAACCGTATAATTTTTTAAAATAAAAAAGGAGCCAGGGGAGACTCCTTATAGGATGGATGAGTTTTTGGGAGAGGGAATCATCCATCATTCAGGTTGTAAAACATATATGAGGGGATTAATATATTTTACATATTATTATGGTTTGTCTTTCGACACTATTATCCTAGCATCACTCTATGAATTAAATGTGAACTAATCTAAAACAAATAATTAGAAATTTTATCCTTCGATTATTTAATCCAACCATGCACCCTACAAGCATTATAAATTCCATCACTAGTATTGCGATCAGTTATATAATCCGCTTTAGCTTTTAATTCATCACAGGCATTACCCATCGCAATTCGATAGAAACGTTCATCAAACATAACAAGATCATTATAATCATCTCCAAATACTACAACATCATCAATATTTCCTTTTATCATCGCAATCATATCAACTATTCCCTGCTTTTTATCATCTGGCTGAAACATTAAATATTCTTGTTCAAAACGTAATGAACCTAACGTATCTTTTAATGTTAATCGTGTTTCTTCACTAGCTGGAATAGAAATATAAATTTTATAAATATTTTCTAAATTATGATAATTTATTTCACTATCAATTGTATAACGTGTTGGTTCTTTTCGATAACCTGCTTGTTTTAAAAATAACGTATTTTTACTGTATACATCAATACTATCAAATGGAGCTATTAGGATTCCATAGCCTAAATTTTCTGCTTCATCAATAACAGCCAATGCTTTTTGCCGATCCAATGGTGCATTTTTTACTAACTGATGATTTATGACAAGACCATTACCACCATTACAAACCATATTATTTAAACCAACTTCTTTAAGAAAGTTTTTAGCTTTATAATAAGCGCGTCCCGTTGCAATAGCTACAAAATTACCATTTTCTTGTAATTTATCTAGGGCTTCTTGGGCACTTGGAACAATTTTTCCAGTTGTATTATCCGTCAAAGTTCCATCGATATCAAAAAATATATATTTCATATCATTCTTCTCCAATTTCTTTAAAGAATCCATAAATAACAGCTCCACAAAGACTTCCTGCTAATAAAGCAACAATATATCTAAAAGGATGCGCTATTAATGGTAATACAAAGATTCCACCATGAGGAATTCTAATTCCACAATTATAAAGCATTGAAAAACCACCAGCTACTGCTGAAGCAACAATGCAAGCTAATGTTACTAAGCGGGGGTCTTTTTGAACAAAAGGAATTGTCCCTTCAGAAATAAACATTAAGCCTTTTAAGTAATTTTGACAACCTAGTTTACGTTCAGTTAATGTAAATTTATTTCTAAAGAAAGTTGTACTAATTGCAATTGCTAATGGCGGTACCATTCCGCCGGCCATTACAGCAGCCATAACATCAAAGTTACCTTCAACAATTTGAGCTATTCCAAAAAGATAAGCAATTTTATTAACTGGGCCACCCATGTCAACAGACATCATTCCCCCAACAATAACTCCTAAAATTAGTTTATAAACAATATCCATACTACCAATAAATACACTAATAGTCTGATTTAGACTTCCAACATAAGGACTAATCAAATATGATAAAACACCCGTAATCATGACCCCAAAAATCGGATATATTACTGTTGGCTTTATACCATCTAAACATTCTGGCAATTTACGACAAATTTTTTGTAATAAAATTACAACATATCCACCAATAAAGCCCGCTATGATTGCACCTAAAATACCAGGACTAGGCATATTTTGTAGATACATATTATTTAATAACATTGCAGCCCCGCCAGCAAGAGCTACTGCAAATCCCTGCTGACTTGCAATTGCCTGACCAATAAAGCCAGCAAATAAAGCAACGATCATCCCATTAACGGTTATCCCCAGAATATAACTGTTACTTAGCCAAATACTATCATAAATTTGTTTGATTCCAAATAAATTATAACTTGCTGCTAATGAAGCAATTGAAATCAATGCACCCGATCCAATAATGATTGGCAATATTTTACTTAAAGCATCTGTCAATTGGGTATATAATTTTCGCCAAATTCCCTCATTGGCAGAACTACTAACCACTTTATCTCCTTGATGATGATAAATTTCTACATTACCATTTATTGCTTGCGACAATAACTCCTCTGCTTTATTAATTCCATCAGCTACTTTAGTTATAATTACAGGCCGACCATCAAAACGTGACATCTCCACTTGTTTATCTGCTGCCACAATAATACATCGTGCCTTACTGATTTCTTCAGCCGTAAGAACATTTTTAGGCCCTGTTGCCCCATTTGTCTCTACTTTAAATAATATGTTCATTTCTTTAGCTTTTGCTTCTAAACTTTCTGCTGCCATAAAAGTATGAGCAATTCCAGTAGGACATGCGGTAACTGCTAAAACTTCATAATTAGTACCGTCAGTTTCTTCTTTTACTTTCACTATTTCATTTTCTTTATCATCAATTAATCTTAAAAATTCCACTGCATCACTAGCATTAATTAAGTTTTCTTTAAAATCATTATCCATTAACATCCCGGATAATCTTGCTAATGTTTCCAAATGAATGTTACCACCATCAACTGGTGCTGCAATCATAAAAAACAACCGTGCTGGTTGACTATCTAATGATTGATAATCCACACCATCTTTAACTATCATTACTGCTAGTCCAGGTTTTTTTACTGCTGCTACTTGGGCATGCGGGATTGCAATTCCTTCTCCAATTCCCGTTGTACTTTGAGCTTCGCGAGCTAAAATACCTTTTTTAAAGGCTAGTTTATCACTAATATTTCCAGTACCCACCATTAAATCAACTAAGTGATCGATCGCTTCTTCTTTATTAGCAACTTCCCCATTCATATCAATTCCCTGCAGACATAATAAATCTGTAATTTTCATTATTCATCCTCACTTATTGTTTTTAATAATTCATCTATTTTTTCTTTTGATGCCAAATCTTCACTGAATGCAGTTGCACTACCAGTAGCTGTAGCCTGTTTTAAAGCCGTTTTGAAATCATTTGTCTTAATATAACCGTAAATAAATCCAGCGACCATACTATCACCCGCTCCAACTGAATTTTTAACCTCACCTTTAGGAGCAGATGTTATATGTACATCATTATTTTGATCGACTAATACTGCTCCATCTCCAGCCATCGAAACTAACACATTTTTAGCTCCCATTGTTTGTAATTTCTTAGCATAAACAACGACATCTTCTTTATTTTTAATTTCAACATTAAAAATTTCAGCTAATTCATGATTATTTGGCTTAATCAAAAATGGATGATGCTTTAGACAGTTCATCAATAAATTATTAGTTGCATCGACTACGATCAAAACATTTTTTGATTTTACATATTCCATAATTTTTTCATATATATCATCCGGCATACTGCCTGGAATACTTCCAGATAAAACTAGAATATCACCATCTTTTAAATTATCTAACTTACCTAATAATGCTTGAACTTGTGCATCTTTAATTTGTGGTCCCATCCCATTAATTTCAGTTTCATTATCAGATTTCATCTTCACGTTGATTCTTGATAATCCGGCAACTTCAACAAAATCAGTTTTTAATCCTTTAGCTTCTAATCCCTCTTTGATTGCTTTGCCAGTAAATCCTGCGATAAATCCTAACGCCGTACTTTTTTCACCTAAAGTTTTTAAAACGTTAGAAACATTAATTCCTTTACCACCAAAAAACATGTTTTCTTGTTTTGTTCTATTGACAATTCCGGTTTCAAAATTATCTACTTTAATTACATAATCAATTGCTGGGTTTAACGTTACTGTATATATCATCTTAATTTTCTCCTTAAGTTAATTTTTAATCCACTCTTAGTATATACTTAGGTGTATTCTCCGTCAAATTAATGAGTCAATATTTATTTTCAAATAAAGAAATTTAATCTTATAATTTTAATTATTTAAACTTAATAATAATTTTAACTCCATTAACAAGCTTCTTACAAAAACAATTGAAATCACCTTATATTTATGATATCTTTTACATAGTTAGTCATTGATAACTATGTAAAAGGAGTGATTATATGCCATCAACTGCATTATTATTTGAATCTAAACTTGTTACTTTTTGTAGTCCTACTTTATTAAAAATGAAAGCTGGAAATATTTTTAATATTAGCAATGAGTTCAATGAATTAGAAGAGTGTTTAAATTATTACAACCAACTATGCAATCAAAGAGGAATATACATTTCGATTATTCATGAAAATAATAATTCAAAAATGATTTATGTTTATCAAAAAGAAAAATTAAATAACCTTTTTAATAACCATAAATTTAGAGCTGTTCTAAATAATTATCATTACCCTTATCAAGATATCGACAGTCTAATAAATTGGCTAAAGATTAGAATGAATAGTAGTGAATTTCCTCATGAAATCGGTTTGTTTTTGGGGTACCCTTTGACTGATGTTAAAGGGTTTATCAACGGTGCTGATTATAAATATATTGGATATTGGAAAGTATATAGCCATGTTCCCCAAACCCTCTGTACTTTTGACCGATATAAAAAATGCACACAAGAATTAAAAAGACGTTTTTGTCAAGGAGAACGAATTGAACAATTATTAGCCCATGTTTAAAATAAAAACTATGACCGGTTATTTTGACATGAGTCATAGCTTTTATAATTATATTAAAAATCACAATTTCATTTTTTTTCGATATGCAGTTGGCGTCATTTTATATTTTGCTTTAAATCTTTTAAAAAAATAACTATTATTCTCGTATCCTACAGCTGTGATAATGTCATTGATTGATAGTTTTGTATCCCTCAATAGTTCTTCAGCACGATAAAATTTACGACTTTGCAATAATTCTTTAAAATTCCGTTGAGTTTGTTGTTTGATTAGCTTGCTTAAAGCATAAACTGGCTGATTTAGAATTTGTGCAATTTCATTCAAAGTCGCATGTTTGTAATTATCGGTAATATAATCAACAACTGTCTCTACTAAAAGTTCTTCAAATTCCTTGGTCGTCCCTTTCTTTGTTCGAGCAATATATTTAGTCAAGTATAAAAATAATAATCCCATTGTAATTTGATGTTCGTGACGAAATTCAGATTCACTCTGCAATAATGAATAGATTATATTTTCCATTAGATTTTGAATTTGAAGAATATCAGCAACTTTAAACAGTAAATATTCGCCACGACATTCATCTTGTTTTAAAATATTTATTAAAAAATCACCAATAATATTATTATATCCAATCATTGTATAAACCATATCAAAAAACTCTGGCAAAATCATTAAATTAATAGCAATGTCATCAGCTGAAGCTTTTTTTATTTCATGCCAAGAATGCTGATTCAATAATAAGATTTCTCCTTGTCGTAAAACTACTTTTTTATTATCAATAATATGAGTAATTGAGCCTTGGCATACATACATCATTTCGATATAGTTATGACGATGCAAGGGGAAGTCAGCAAAACGAGTATGGGTTCTAACTGAAATCAAAGTTTGTTTATCCAGCATTTTTTTACTTTCAACAATAAACTGATCATTACCAGTATAAATTGATTTTTGAATATTTACTTTATTATTTAAGATTGCCTGTTCTTCAGCAGTTATTATTTTCAGCTGTTCCAAAAGGCTTTGATTCATATTTATCTTCCCCCTTTTATTTATGATAACTTTGTAAATTCTAAAACGCAATCGATTTAAACTAAAATAAAGATTATTTAAATTATTAATTAAATAATCTTTATTTTCAAACATGATTAACCACCAGCATTAAAAGAGAGGTTTTAATCAATGATAAATAACTGGAGATATTTTTGATTGTTGGTCAAAAAACACATAGTTAATCAAGACAATATTTTATTTATCAAATAAAAATTTTTCTGGTAGAACAACATTAAAATCTTTAGCTAACAATCTAAAATTAGCTGGTGAGATAGTCTGCAATTTAGTTGATGACATCGATAACATTTTGACTAAAATTGCAGCTGATTTTTCAACTGTATGAGCAAGACCGAAAGTAATATCAAAGTCGCTTCCTGCACAAAAGATACCATGATGAGCCCAGATTGCCACGTCATATTTTTTCATTAATTCAGATGTTGCGATGGCAATATCACGACCTCCAGGAACCATCCAAGGGACTACCCCTACACCATCAGGAAAAACAACTGGACATTCAGTCGCCATTTCCCATAACTCCCGAGTAAATATCTCATCTTTTAATGGTAAAATAAATGTTAAAGCAATTACATTAGTAGCATGACAATGATAAATGACACGATAATTTTCATTCTTTAATTTTTTTACTTCATGATTCATTAAGTGTGATGGCAATTCGCTAGTTGGTTTTCCACCATTAATAAGTCCCCAACAAATCTTATAATTCTCACCACGAGTATCAATTTTAATAATACCTATACTATCTAATGGATCAATATCAACATTTCTAAAAAATTTACCTGAACCAGTTACTAAAAAATATTCATTAGCTAAAGCTGGAACACTCGTCCCAATCGGATAATCCTCAGTTGTTTCATCTAACCCTTCTCTTATTAAAGCGATTTCACCTACTTTAATTCGATAGGTAAGATTTCCACCATTTCGCTCATGCCAGCCTAACTTATAGCCGTCGCTGCACATTCTCATAAAACCTTGAATAAATTGTGTTTTTAAGATTTCCATTATTTTACTCCTATTTTCTATTTACTAAAACTTCATGTTCATATTTTTTAATTTCTTTAAACCACTCTAGACCTTCAGGTACTTGAGTAATTTTACAAATATAGTTCCATACATCACCCAATGGGTATAATTTCAATTCTTCTTGTAGCGCCATGATTTTTGTAAAATCACCTTCAGACTGCATTTTTTTCAAATCATCAAATGGGATTAATAAGGCATTTAATAAAGCTTTTTGCATATTTCTCATTCCTACTGTCCAAGCACTAATACGATTGATGCTTGCATCAAAAAAATCTAAACCAACTAATACTCGATCTAAGGCATCGTTACGAACAATTTCTTTAGCAATCTCTTTTGTTTCATCATCAAATAATACAACATGATCACTATCCCAGCGAACTGGTCTAGTTACATGCAAAGCTACTTTTTGATTAAATAACAACATTGCAGATAGTTTATCAGATACTACTTCAGTAGGATGATAATGTCCATTATCCATCAGTGGCAAGATTCCTCTTGTTTGAGCATAATTAATCGTAAATTCACTAGACCCAACAGTATACGATTCCATCCCAATTCCAAATACTTTTGATTCTAAACAAACCAATACTTTTTCTTTATCATAATCAATTGATAAAATTTCATCTAATGATTCCATAAAATGTTGCCGTGGTCCTAAACGATCAGCGGGAATATCTTTTAATCCATCAGGAATCCAAATATTCATTAGACATGGGCTATTTAATTCTTTAGCAAAATATTCAGAAATACGAATACAAGCCTTACAATGTCTGATCCAAAATTCACGAATTTCTTTATCCGGATTAGATAATGTTAGACCCTCAGCTTTAGGATGAGAAAAAATCGTTGGATTAAAATCTAGCCCCAATCCTCTTTCTTTGGCAAACTCTACCCATTTAATAAAATGCTTAGGTTCGATTTGATCACGATCTACCACTTCACCATTTTCAAAAATGGCATAACTCGCATGAAGATTAATTCTATGTTTACCTGGGACTAATGATAATACTTTATCAATATCAGCCATTAGTTCTTCGGGCGTTCTAGCCTTTCCTGGATAATTACCGGTTGTTTGAATGCCTCCCGACAACGTCCCCGCTCCATCAAATCCAACTACATCATCACCTTGCCAACAATGCATAGAAATGGGAAAATTAAGTAATTTTCTTATTGCTAAATCGGTATCAACACCAACTTTTTTATAAATTTCTCTAGCACTTTTATATCTTTCAACTACATTCATTTTTATTTTTCCTCCTTATACTTTTTAATTTCAAACGAATTTTTAATACATTTACGTGCTTCAACAAGTGAAGCAAAAACTTGATTATTAAGCATTTGAACAACTATATTACCAGTTGCAGTTGCTTCTACCGGTCCCGTATAAATTACTTTACCAGTAGCTTTTGCTGTCAATTCATTTAAATACTCAGCATTCCCGCCACCACCAACAATATAGATTGCTTCATATTTTTTTCTTGTTAGCATTTCAATTTCTTCAATTGTAGCTGCATAACTTATTGCAAGACTCTGATAAATCACATTTGCCAGTTCTCCAGCAGTTTTAGGTATCGGCTGATTAGAATTTTGACAATAATCTTGGATTGCTTTAATCATTGAATCTGGTGATAAAAAACAGCAATCATTTACATCTACACGTGAAGGGAAATTTTGATTGGCTTTTGCCATCTGGCAAAGCTCATTAAAACTTAACGTTTCTTCTAGCTCACGACGCAATGATTGAATCATCCAAAGTCCCATAATGTTTTTTAAATATCTAAAACGATGATTATAACCACCTTCGTTTGTAAAATTAGCTTGCATACTCTCCAATGAACAATCTGCAATATTTCGTTCCATTCCCATTAACGACCATGTTCCTGAGGAAATATAAATAAAATCTTCTCGAAGAGCTGGAACGCTTACTACTGCTGAAGCAGTATCGTGACTGGCTGTAGCAATAACTTTTGTATCAAAACCTACACTTTCTTGAACAATATCTGTTAAATTACCTATTATGGTGCCTGGTTCAATGATTTCTTTAAACATAGTTTGTGGATATCCTAGCTGTTCGATTAATTCACGATCCCAATTTCTAGTATTTGAACTCACTAATTGAGTAGTCGAGGCATTAGTATATTCACAAACCTGCCTACCTGTTAACAAGTAACTAAAGTAATCAGGAATCATCAGCATCGAAGAAACTTGGGTTAAAATTTCAGGCGTATACTTTTTTACAGCCATTAATTGATAAAGTGTATTAAATAACTGTTTTTGAATTCCTGTTCGCTCATACAGTTCTTCCGCCGAAACTATTTTATAGACTTCTTGATCAATATTGTCAGTACGGTGATCACGATAAGAAATAGCATTGCCAATTCGTTTACCATGCCTATCTAAAAAGATATAATCAACTGCCCAAGTATCAATTGCCATACTAAGTGGTATTTTATCTAATTCTTTGCATTTTTTCATTCCCGCAATGATTTCATGAAACAAATAATCAACATCCCAAGATAAATGCTCATCAATCACTCTAATATTATTTTCAAAACGATGTATTTCTTCCAAAACAAGTTTACCATTTTGATAACTTCCTAAAATATGTCTTCCGCTCGAAGCACCAATATCTACTGCCAAATAGTATTCCATCTTATACTTTCCTCCTCTATTACACCCATATTATAAATTTAACCTGTCCTCATTTTAAGGACGGTACTTGTCTAAAAAAGTGTCTTTATTTGCAAAATAAAATAGAAAGGCCAAATTACCTTTCTATAAAAATTACTGTTGTTAACATTAATGAATGTAATTTGAAATTAAATTAAGTTTTTATCTCTATTTACAATAACCTCATCGTCAACATTTTTCGTATAGAACTTGAGTGTTCCCGTGATTCCCATTGGTTCAAGTGCCAAAAACTGTGACATTGCATCATGCTGATTACGAGCTAATGTGTTGATAACAATTATTTCAAACGAGTTTTCACCAATTTCAAGATATTCACTTATATCAAATAAATATTCTGGAGCTATTTTGACTCCCGCTAACTTTCCATTAACGATTACTTCAACAATTTCATATGCTTCACTAATTTCTAATAAAACATCTTTAGTTATAAATGAATATCTAAAATGATACTTGACAGCACCCGAAAAACATGGATAACGATTCATTAAATTAGTGTTTAAATCAGCTTTAAAATTTACTCGATATTTAGTTTCGTTAAATGCTCTTAAAGAAATCTCAACATCATTTACATTTCCTAACTCACTTTTTTTCGCTGGTATCAAATCATTACTCTTACCACTTACTAAAATAAGCGATTGATATGGTGCTAAATGCAGATTAAAAATCTGTTGCTGCCCTTCAATTTTACTAGCAAATTTATAAGTTTGATTACTAAAGGCATCATATATCATTAATGATTGGTCTGTTTTAAGCATTATCTGACTATTAATATCAGAATAAATACTTTCATTATTAAACATATATATATCACCATCATCATGTTGATAATGATAAAAAACTAGTTTCTCTTCCATATGATCAATTAAAATTTCTGAGTAATCATTTAGTTCTCTAGGTAATTCTTGAAGTGACAGCACTAGTGCACCTTCAACTTCCTCATCTTCAGGAAAAGCATCAATAAAAATAACTTTACTTTTTAAGCGCTTGATTGTCTGTAATAAACAATCTGGTAATCTTTTAGCATACGGAACTACTAAGACTTCAAAATCATAGCCATTGATTTGATAAACATCTTCTTTAATCATCGCTTCCATCAAATAATCTTCACTAATAACATTGCAATCAATTTGATTTTGTTGTAAAACTTTTAATACTTTTTGAATTAACATATAGTCCCCAGACCATTCTGCAAAAGCATGATATAAAACTCCAACTTTACAGATTTGATGTCCATCACTCATTAAATTACATAATCGGTTAGCATAGTTAGCAAAATAATGAAAATATGGATATTGTGGATTATTTCCATGTGCATAAAAATGCGGTGGACAATCCCAATCAGGAAATTCCTTAGGGTCAAATGCATGTGGCACAATTAAATTAACTCCATGACTAATCATATGATCAGTTATCCACTTCATCATTTTCAATCCTTCAACCCAGCCATAAGCTCCAAATGCCTCGCACATCAAACGACCATTTTTATTTTTATCTAATTTTGCTGCAGAAGCACCTAATTTACACAGTGCATAATGATAAAATTCTCCATCACTGCCACCAGTCGAAAAAGCTGTGTGATGATAATCCATTCCAGGAACAATCTGTCCTCCGATAATATCGATTCCCGCCATTGTTTGACCAGCAATGCTCCGGAAATAGTGACCTGCCCCATAACCTAAACGGCTATGAGCATTATTATCTTCAATTACATGTCCAACATAGTCAATTTCTTTTTCTTTACACCAGTTTCCTATAACCTGACTAAAATTTTCACTATACAAATTAGAAATGATATTCATATAAGCATAGCGTACCATATTAGCTGTACTGCTCATCCCTTGAAATAATAAAACAAGGTTATTTAAATCAAAATCTATCTCCTTTAACTTCATTAAAACATTTTCATTCCATGGCAAAGGCATATTATAACGACCAATTGAAGCGTTAGGTCCTTTAGTATTACCAAAACGGGGTTCATCAGAAAAAAAACCAACGATAGTTTTACCAAACTCATGATAATAATGATCATAATGCTTTTGATATACTTCATCAATCAATACTTGAGTGGCCTCTTTTTTCATCGGATCTAAGTATTCTTCCGTAACCGCTTCATCTCCTACCATTGTTACATATAAAACAAAAATACTATAATTAACATTATTTTCTAATGATACAGTCAACACATTATCCTTAACCTGATTTGTTATATCAATCAAATCAGTTTCATTAAAACCATCTTTTACAGAAATATCATTTTTTGCTAAAACAACTCTAAAAATTTGATCCTGCTGGTGCCTTTTATTGTTCATAAAAGTACGCATATCAACAATCGGTTTCAAATTAAGCTGCGCAAACTTTTGATTCCCCGCTATATCATAACGACGATAATTTAAGTATCTTTTCCTCAATGCTTCTGGTACTTTACCATTGGCATAACCTGTTGGAAATCTAGCATCGTCTAAGATCCATATCTTCATATCATTCTCTTTAGCCTTTTCAATAATAAAATCTAAAGATTGCCACCAGCCTTTTTCTAAAAATGCTGGATGAGGTCTTGATTCAATACAAAAGTCATTAATTCCCTGCTCTTTCATTTTGGTAATATATTCGTCAATTTTATTATTAGATTCCCCATGTTGCCAAAAAAAAGGAAATAAATTATGATAGCTGGAACTATTTAAATTTTTTTCTACTACTCTCATAAATTCCTCCTTAATTAGCTATACATCTAATCATAACACTATCTAAATCAACATTACTTTCAAGATTATCTAAGCTGATTTGATAGTCACTAGAATTTGTAACTACCATCATTGTAATCATATTAAGTCCACTTTTTAACATATACGTCTGGTCAACTTTAATAATCGGCTCACCTTCAAATACTTTTTGCCCAATCTCTTTTATTTTAATAAAACCAGCACCATTTAGAGTAACCGTTTCTAGACCAATATGTACCAAGATTTCAACACCATGTGTGTCACGAATGCCAAATGCATGTAAAGTATCTGCAACTAGAATCAACTCACCTGTAACCGGTGCACAAATATCACTACCACTAAATTTAAATGCAACGCCTTCTCCCATTAATTTAGTTGCAAAAGTATCATCAGGAACTGATTCAATTGAGACACTTTTTCCAACCACCGGAGCTTTTATTTCAATTTGTTGTTTCTTTTTTTTAAATCTAAACATTTTTTCTCCTCATAGAACTAATCTTCTAGGAAACAGAAGATTAATTATTTATTTTTCAGGATCAGCAGCAAAATAAGTAATTATTGCTGATACTACCAATGCAATCAAAGCCGTAATAATAAAACCATAAAAACTAACATCAATTCCGTTAGGATTGATCATCGCTGGAATTCTAAATAAACCATCACCACCAAGTGAATACATTTTTCCACCTAAAGCTCCTAAGATTCCACCGGCAATTCCCCCACCAATCCATGCTGCTACAAAACATTTGATTTGTGGTAAAGCGATAGAGTAGATTGTTGGTTCTGTCACTCCACATAAACATGATGCCATATTTCCAAATCCTAATGAGCGTTTCTCAGGATCTTTCATCTTAATTGCATATCCTAAAGAAACGCCAGCTAAAGCCCAAACTGTCAATCCTAAGATTGCATTGATTGGATCATAGCCCATTGTAAATAAATTATTTAATAATACTGGAATAAAAGCACTGTGTAATCCTAATAAAACCATTAACTGCCAAAAAGCACCAAACAAAATTCCTCCTAATATTGGACTAAATCCAAATATCGATACTACCGCAGTTGATAACCAGCTAGAAACTGTATTCATGACTGGACCAATAGCTAGCCAGCTAAGCGGTACTGTGATCATTAAAACTATTACAGGCACAATCATTAATTGCAACATTGTCGGAATAATTTTTTTAGCAAAATATTCTATTTTTGCAGCAATAAACGAAGCTAAAATAATTGGTAATAAGGTTTGACTATAAGACATATTTGTAATTGTTAAGCCCATAAAATGATGTGCTGTATCCCCTGCTAAAGCATTTACTAAATCCGGATATAACAGTGCTGCACCAATTGTCGCTGTTACATAAGGATTACATTTAAATACCTTACCAGCCGAAAAACCAACAATGATTGGCATAAAATATAATAATGCATCCGCTGCCGCATATAAGGTCAAATAATTTCCATCAGTTTTTGTCATCCAGCCAAGGGTTACACAAATCGTCAATATTCCTTTGATAATCCCCCCTGCAACCATTGGCCCTATCATTGGCATAATACATCCACTGATTACTTTGAAAAAACGATTAAACAAATTGCCTTTTTCTTCAACTTTATCCTCAGTTGCTTTTTCATCACCCTTAAAGCCTAGTTCTTGATTAACAAATTTAATTACCTCATTAACATGGGTACCAATAATCACCTGATATTGACCTCCCTTATTCATAACTCCTTTTACATCCTTAATTAGCTTGACTTCTTCACTATTTGGTATACTATCATCTTTTAATACAAATCTTAAACGGGTCATACAATTAGTAACACCATTAATATTTTCTTTTCCCCCAACTGCTCTGATTACCTCTTTAGCTAACTGCGTGTAATCTACTTTTTTAGCCATAACTACATCTCCTCTTTAAAATATTTTTACTTGTCTTATTTTCGACATATTCATAATAGCAAGTTAAACGGTTACAAATAATATCTAATCTTGGCAATGATATTATCCTATTTTGCTTAGCGAAGATTGTGATTACGATAAATACTAGGTGTTATTTTAAATTTTTCCTTAAAAATTTTATAGAAGTACGTAATATTTTCATAGCCAACTTCCTGCATTATTTCAACAATTGGCAAACTGGTAGTCTTTAAAAGATTGGCCGCTGCTTTTAAACGTTCTTCTTGAATCAACTGTTTAAAAGTAGAGCCCGTATGTTCTTTGATCAACTTACAAATCTTATAATCTGGCTGATGAATCTGTTTAGCTAACACTGATAACGATCCTTCTTGGTAATTAAGTGTAATATATTTTAAAATAGAGATAACAACTAGTTTATTATAATTATTACTCTCGTATGTCTCAATCAAGTGTGGATTATTCATCAATTCTGTCAACAATAATCCCACTAATAATTTTAATGTAAAACTATGATTTAATTGTTGCTGGTATATATTAGTTATTATTGCCTCAATATGATTACGGACAATTTCATTATTACTAACCTTAAAAATTAAATATTCACCCTTATTATCATATGAATACAAAGCATCAAAAATAAAGCTAAAAACCTCGTTTTGTTCTTCTGCCATACCTGATAAAAATTCAAGAAACTCTGGTTTAATAATAAAATTAAAAATAATGTCATTTTCATTAGTGTATTTAATTGCATGTTCAATATTTTGATTTAGTAATAATAATTCTCCTTGTTTAATCACAATCTCTTGATCATCAATTATAGTAACCATTTCACCACCATAAACATACATAAACTCTAAATAATTATGACGATGCTTTGGATATTCACAAAAACGTGCATGTTTACGAACAGCAAACTGCTGATTAGCTTTTAATAATTTATCAGCATCAACTACATTTGACTGTTCACTTATAAAAATACTTTTATCAATTCCTACAAAACCATTTAAATTATTAATTTCTTCATCACTAAAACAAACTAATCGTTCCATAATATCTTCTCTGATCATTTCATCACCTCTATTAGTAAACGCTATCATATCTATACTTTATATTCTAACAATATAAAAATAAGATACTATAACGTCTATTTAGTAATTTACTGACGAAACTTTAGATTTAGTGATATAATAAAAAAGATAAGGAGGAAAACGATGGATAGTTTTAAATTAGATCATTTTTTAAGAACATATAGTCGAACAGAAATCAAACATAAAAATGGATTTGCAACTCAATATGCAACTAAAGGTAAATATCGTTTAATCAATAATATCTATCAATTTAATACCGATAATGTGCCAGACTCCGATACTATTATAGTCTATAAAAATCAACGCTTTGATGATGTTCCAACTCACGTCCACGATCATATTGAAATAAATTATATGTACTCTGGAAGCTGCAGCCAAATTATCGATGGGCATGAAGTTATTTTAAAAAAAGGACAAATGACTTTAATTGATACCAGAACGCCACATGCAATTGGCTATACTGATGAAAATGATATTTTGATTAATTTCATTATCAAAAAAGATTATCTAAATAATAGTTTCTTTTCTAAATTAACTGATAATAACTTAATTACATCATTTTTCATTAATGCAATTAATCAAGATAACACAGATTTAAATTACTTGATCTTTAATACAGAAAATAATCAACGATTGCAAATGTTTATTCTTGAATTTATCTATGAATACTTTTATCCAACCTTAAATTCAACCGAAATAAAAAAAAGTCTTTTTGTCTTAATTATCTTAGAAATGATCAATACTCTAGATACCTCTATCAACTTAGAATCCATTACTAAATCCAGTACAATCATCATTTTAGCATTACAATATTTAGAAAAAAATTTCCTTACTTGCAGCCTCGATTCAACAGCTAAGTATTTAAACATCAATCCTTGTTATCTAACAACATTATTGAAAAAGAATTTCAATTATTCTTACAAAGAATTAATTATTAAATTAAAAATGCAATACGCATCAAAACTGCTGCTCAATAGTAGTTATTCAATTGACCAAATAGCTCATGAGTGTGGTTATCAAAATCTAAGTTTCTTCTATAAAAAATTTAAAGAAACCTATTATTGTTTACCAAAAGAATATCGTAACAGAAACAAAAAAAGATAGAAAAATAGTGAGGTTAATTTCAAAATTTCTATCTTTTTAATTTTATTAACAAACTTTTGATTTCATCTAAAGATTTGTTCTTTAAAAAACATCTCTGATTACTTTTAATTTATACGCTGTCAATTAACTTAATGATAATCTGGTTATTTTTACTAATCCTTTTTATCTCTTGATATCTATTATTAATTTTAATTTGATAGTTTACTTTTTTTACCGGAACTACTAATTCCCAATTAATTTCATGACCACATCGATGCCAAGAAGAAGTAATCTGTCCTTGTTTAGTATCAAGTTGACAAGTAAAATCATTTACTTTTTTGGAAAAATAGGGATTAAATACTATATGATCAAATCCAACTGCCTGATCAGTAATCTTTATACCTGCCAATCCTTGATAATACCATTGTTGATAGCTTGCAAACATTGCATGATTCAATGATAAATGTTCACCAACAAATAATTCTGCTAAAACCTGATTACCACTTTTAAGCATTTGTTGATAACTTGGTGCCTCTTTACGCAATAACCAGTTTTCGATTACCTCATCATATCCGTATTTAGATAAAATTTCATAACTTAGAGCCATCGCAAAAATACCACTATTAAAGACATAATCATCCTTTTTTACTTTCTCTACAAATAAAGCACATAATTTTTTAGGATCATCCAGCCCTAATTCAATTGCAAAAGCATAACCACTTTGACTTCCTTCACCAAAACTACCATCAGAATTTTTAAACTTATTTATCGTAAGTATCTTGAGTTCTTGATATCGCTGTTGATAAAAAACAGTATCTTTTTTAATCGCTTGATAAATTAAAATATTATAGCGTAAAAATAATAGTATCGTGCAGTAACCTAATAGAAGTTTATCCGGTGTTGGTTTGCGAAATTGACCAGCAATTAAAATACTCCCATGATCCCCTAAACAACACTCAACTAGTTTATTCAAATTATAATCTAGCAAATAATCCAATTGTTTTTTTAAGTATGGGTATTCTTGCTTGAGTAAACTCAAATCGCCATAATACTGATAATGTTTATAGACAAGATATGGATAAACTAATTGCCATAAAATCGGTCCCTCTCCTTTTGCTGTACCATTAGATTGAATTCCCATATATGGAGCAGTTTCAGGAATTCCACCCATGGCAGTTTGTTCAAATCGAAAATCTTTAATAATCTTTTTATATAATTTATCTAACTCAAAAGTATATAGATTTGAAGTAGCAAGGGCTACCATATCCCCCCCATAGCCTAAACGCTCACGAGCACAATCCTCAAATGTTCCATGAACATTATTTAATTTAGTTCTTGTGGCAGCATCATATAATTGTTGTAACTCTTGATTATCAACTGTAATTTTGGCAATTTTTTTTAAATCCGTATGCACATACGTTGCATAGATCTGTTGCAACTGGGTCAATTCAATTCCAGTAATCCGAACAAAGCGAAAAGAATGATACGTAAACTTATTTGTAAACTGATTATACCCCTCCTTACAAATAAGACGATCTGTTTGAATCGCTATTGCCGGAGCCCCGGTCCCTCCGGCAATTACATGTTCACCAATTCGCTCCCCTACACTCCCAGCTAAACAAGTAGAATAGACTAAATGATTGTCTACCATGGCTTCACTATACTGCAATACTATTTCTTGGTTTTTATGGGCTGTACAAGCAAAATTAATAAAACCTGAAATCATTTTACCAAAATCAACGATTATCCCATCACTTTGATTAATGAATGATTGTGGTAATATATCACCACATCGCTTGATTTTAGGAATTTCGCTTAAAACTAAATTACGTTTACAATCATCTATTTGAACTTGGGCATAATAATTTGCTTCTAAATTATTATCGACCGTTTCGCCAAGATAAAGATTATTAAAAAGGCGTTTACCATTTCCTAAAATCCAGCTTGAATCACTAGTTAAAATCACTTTATCATCGTTAACTAAATCCAAGATAAATCGTGGCTGCCCCACTTCAGCTAAATTATTTCGTAAATTGTACTTACCAAATAATTTTAATGGTGCTGGATTATACATCCCGTTACCAAGTTCTACTTCAAGAATATTAGTACCAATCTTTAAAAATTGACTTACATCATAAACATCATAATAGACACACTTTTTAAAATTTGTCCAATCACAATTAAGCTCATCCTGACTAATTCGACGTCCATTTAAATACACGATTGCATATCCTAAAATACCTATATAGATATAACTGCTGTTGATTTCATTTACAACAAACTCTTTTTTCATCAGCGGATTTGGCTGCTTTAAATAATATTCGTTATCTTCTTGCCCATAATCAATCTCTGTTCCTTTGATCCAATAGCCGTGAAATTGATAATTTGACTTTTCCATATAAAGTTCTATCTGTACGAGAAAACTAAATAGTTTCTTGTACAGATCCTCCTTTATTTTCTAAAGCAGCTTCCTCTTTAATCAATTGATTATCAGCGATTCGCACAAACGGCAGCCAGATCAGTACCACTACAATCAGACAAACAATTTGTAAAATTGATCCTGCAATACTTCCCGTTGCTAAATATCCACTAATAACTAATGGTGTTGTCCATGGAACTTGAGCCAATCCTGTACAAACTGGCACTAAGCCAGTCGCAAAAGCAACATATGAAATTAAAATAGACACTACATTACTAATAATAAATGGAATAAAATAAATTACATTCATCATTAAAGGAATCCCAAATAACGTCGGTTCTCCCACATTAAAGATATATGGTACACCAGCAATTTTTTTCATTTCTTTATAACGTTTACTTTTTGCAATTATCACAATAGCAATAATAGCCCCTACTATTCCAATTCCAGCAAAACTATCCCAAAAACTTTGGTTAATAATATTAACAGGTGTCCCTCCAGCCATTGAAACAGTTTTATTTGCATCTTGTAGTACTTGGAAAATTGGTGTCATTACACCATTAACAATCGAATCACCATGAATTCCAAAAAACCATAACAATTGTGAAAACATTTTAACAATAACGACTCCAATCAACGAACCACCAACTTTTTGTAATGGTACACCTAAAATAAAATTAAAAACAGCTAAGGCACTACCACCATCAAATGCATCAATAGTCAAACGTAATAACCAAAAAATAAAGATTACTACAAATGATGGTATAATTGATTCAAATGGTGCTGCTACTGCCGGTGGCACCGCTGCAGGCATTTTAATTTTAATTCCTTTATCATTAATAAATTTATAAACTTTAGCTGAAATGATTGAAATAACAATAGATAAAAAAATTGTTTGTGCCCCTAAATAAGTAACACTAATAAAATTACCAGTATCATTAGCACCAAATGGTACAAGTAACATAAATGCCACCACAGAAGTCATTGTTACTTGAATTCCATTAATTCCTAATTTATCTGCTAATGAACGAGAAATCGACAATAAAACTAATAAACCGCCAATTCCTAAACTTGCATCATTAACTAATGCTAACTTACCTTGCCATACTGCAGCCTCTAATCCCGTTATTGAAGAAACAAAATCTGTAAATGCTGGAATTGGAAAAAAAGCAATAATTAAAAAGATTGAGGCAATAAATGCAAACGGCATATATGCCAACATTCCATCTTTGATTGCATTAATATATAAGTTACCACTTAACTTAATTGATACTTTACCAAGTATTTCTTGTAATTTATCCATAAAAGTGAGTTCCCCTTTCATATTTATATCCACTTTCGTAATTGATTGGCCATATCACTAATTACACTATCATTATAAGTAGTTGAAAGCGCTTCGACAATGTCATATTTCGCTTTATAGACTATCAAAATTCGACTAAACACAGTATACTTAATTAAAAGGAGTTGAAATTATGAACTATCAAGAATTAGAAAAAGTATTACAAGGACCCCTTACCTATACTAATACAAGTGACAAAAAATTAATCGAACATTTTCAAGAAAAGTTTAAAATGGTTCCCTATAATAATGATTTTTTGTTTATTTTTCATCATGAACGTGAATTTGAAAACAAAAATCATATTATTTCTCTACATCAACGAAATAGTGGACGAGTACCAATGCATATTTTTCATTATATCGTTATTACCTATGTTTACTCAGGGACTATGATTATAACAGTAGAAAATGATACTGTTACCTTAAATGCTGGAGATGTTATTATTTTTGATAAGCATGTCCCCCATAGTGTTGCTCCAACCAGTGCAAACGATCTTGGAGTCAATATTGTTTTAAATGAAAATTATTTTTCTAAAAAATTTATAAATCATCTTCCTAATGACCAATTGATTTCTAAATTTATGATTGAATTAATGAACAGCCAAACTAATCATAATCACTATTTACTTTTCTATACCAAAAAAGATCATCTAATTACAAACTGTATCCAAAATATTCTTTGTGAACACTTTGAACCTGCTGTTTGTTCTGATGATCTGATTGATAACTTTATTATGGTTTTGATTACTCATTTAGTTCGTAAATTTCAATATAATACGAATCTAACTGTCAGTATGTTTAAAAATGAACAACTGATGGATGATATTTTAAATTATATCCACAGCCATTATAATGAGGGGAGCCTTAATAAAATGTGCCATGATTTTGGTTACGATCCCTCATATACAAGTAAATTAATCAAACAATTTTCAGGAAAAACTTTTAAACAGCTCGTTAATGAAGAACGGATGAAAAAAGCCGCTATTTTACTTCAAAACCATGAACTGCCCATTTATGAAATAGCCCACCAAATCGGGATCAATAACTTGACTTCTTTTTATCGTAGATTTCAAGCATATTACCAGTGTACTCCTCAACAATATCGGGACCGTTACGACTAATCTCTTATAATAAAAACATATAAACTAGACTAGGTATTGTGAATATTGCTAACATCGTTGATATAAAAACTGTCTTAGCAGCTAAAAATTCGTCTTGACCATTGCTTCGAGCAAATAATACTGCTCCGTTAGCTACTGGCATTGCTAAAATAATCAATGTAATTCCACGTATCATCGAATCTTTGATAAACAATAAAATAACTGGATAAAACAATATCGGGATAATTAAATCAATTAATAATGTAAATAAGTACACTGTATAATCACTAAATATATCTTTTAAATGATATACTGATAATGTTGCCCCAATAACTAACATTGCTAAGGGAGTAGTCATCATACCAATAGAATTAATGGGTTCAACTATAACATAAGGGAAAGTAAGCTTAAATGTATAAATTAATACAGCTAATATAGACGATATTACCCCTGGTGAAAATATCTTTTTTAAGTCAAATGAAGTCAACTTATTTTCACCATAATTAATTGCAACGATTCCTAATGTAAATAATGATAAATTAAAACCCATATTAATTATCGCTGTAGCTAAAATTGCTTCACTTCCAAAAATTGATTGCATTAATGGGAAACCAATAAAGCCTACATTAGGGTACATGATCATAAACAAATATAAACCTTGATTAGTTTTAATTCGTCTAATCATTAAAAATGCTGCTACTGGTAAAATAATAACTAAAATGAACATAGCAATAATAATATCTTTTAAAGGTAAAGCTGGGGCATCTATTGAATTCATCACTGATGATAAAATCATACATGGCATTGTGAGATTTAAGACCAGATTAGTTAATTGTTGTACAAACACCCCTCTAAATAGTGACGTCTTGCCAAGAAGATAGCCAATCCCAATTAAAATAAATAACTGTATCAGTTGAATGATACCTACAGTAATATCCATTATTTATTACCTCATTAGTCAAGTAATGCTTCTTTTTTAGCTTGTTCTTCTATAAATGCCTGCTTATCCTGAGCTTTAAAAAATGGATAATAGATCAACCCTGTCAGAAGCAATAAAACAACTTGTAATAAAGCCCCTTGCCAGCCACTGATCATAAACCCTGAAATTACAGCTGGAATAGTATATGGCAGATTGATTCCATTGATCATTGGCACTAATCCTAAATAAATTGCTAAATAAGTTACTATCCCCACTGATATATTCGCTAAAATAAAGGGAATCATCATCATCGGATTTAAGACGATTGGAAACCCAAAAATAATTGGTTCATTGATATTAAATAAAGATGCACCTATTCCTAATTTTCCCAAAGCTCTATATTGATCAGATTTCGCTTTAAATAAGCATAATAACGTTAAACTCAAAGTTGCCCCTACTCCACCTAATTTAACGAAAAAAGAAATAAATTGATAATTAACAATATGCGGCATTGCTAGACCAGCTTCGAAAGCAGCAAGATTTTCTGCTGATTGAGCAAACCAAATTGGATTCATGACAGATGAAACAATACTTGAACCATGTAATCCAAAACACCAGATCACCGCTTCAACTAAAAGGACTAAGATCGTGGCTGGTAAAGTTCCTCCCAAAGATTGCAATGGCTGTTGCAAAATTGTAAAAACAAATGTTTGGGCAGAACCAAAATCAGTCATTGCAAATCCCATTCTTAAAATATTAAATAATAAAATTATTAAAAAGGCAGGAATAACTGCTGCAAAAGCACTTGATACATTTTGAGGCACAGAATCTGGCATTTTAATAGTAAATCCTTTTTGTACGCACCAACGATAAATCTCTACTGCAAGAGCTGCTGCTATCATACAAACAAATAAACCTTGCGCACTAAAATTGTCTAACGGCAATCCCTTTACATTTTCAACAGTAACAATCACTGGTGTCAATAATAAAATTCCAACAAAAGATAATGCAATAGCTAATTTACTATCTACTTTATAATAATTAGCTAATGATTTAGCCATACCAATAACTACGAAAATAGCCATTAATTTAAAACTTACTTGATACGGCAAATAGAAAAAATCCATCCACCCAGCACCAAAGGTGCTTTCCATAAACTCAGTATATCCATTGAAAGGTAAACTAGTGAATAATAAGAAAATAGACCCTGCAATTAAAATTGGAGTTGATCCAAAAAAACCTTCCTTAATTGCACTTAAATATCGATTTGCTGTCATTTTTTGTGCAATTGGTGCAATCGCATCACCAATCTTATCCATAAAACGATCCATAATATCCTCCTAAATATGGTTTTTAATTAATATATTTTTATTTGAAATATCTTTGACTGTAGTCTTAAACAAACGATCTTGTAAAGTTTCTTTTTTTAGTAGCAGCATTCCTATTGAAATAAGCGAAAGATACATTGTGATATCATTACTAATTTCAATTAAACTATAACCACTAAGCAAACTTAATAGTTGTGCAACTAACCTTCCTCCTGAAGTTAAAATAAGGAGCACAAATAATTGACGTTTAACTAAAAATTTTTTTCCCTTATTATTAATCTTAAGATCCATTAGTCTTTTTCCGAGAGTCTGACCCGAATAAATCCAGCAAGGTATATATAAATAATAAAATCCGAGTAATAAAAGACTGAGCAATGCTGCTATGATGGCAATTTGATGATTTAATAAAAAGATATTTTGTGTCATCTGCTTTATCGTTATTAATGATATTATTGAAATTGGCAGTGATCCCAATAATGCTCCAATATACAAATCGACTAGAAAAGCAATTCCCCTTTTTAATAGTAAACTATTTTGTTTCATTATTTTTCATCCCCTTATAAGAAGTGTCATAACCATTTGAAGCAATAACTTGCTTATACCAGTCAAAACTTTTCTTCTTACTACGTTTTAATGTTCCCATACCCTGATCATCTTTATCCACATATATAAAACCGTAGCGTTTTTTCATCTCTCCAGTACCTACTGAAATAATATCGATTGGACCCCAACAAGTATAGCCAATGACATCAACTTCATCTATTTCGATAGCATCACGCAATGCATCAATATGGCTAGCTAAATAAGCAATTCGATAATCATCATTGATTGTTCCATCTTCTTCTATTTCATCGATTGCGCCTAAACCATTTTCAACAACAAAAAGTGGTACTTGATAGCGATCATATAATTCATTTAACGATAATCTTAAGCCAAGTGGATCAATTGGCCAGTTCCAATCATTTACTGATAAATAGGGATTATCCCTTGTGACTTTGATTTCTGAATCTTTTGAATACGAAGCAATTGATGAAAAATAATAACTAATTGCAATATAATCCACTTTACCAGCCTGTAAAATTTCTTCATCCCCTTTTATCGTTATAAAATTACCATTTAATCTCTTTGCTTGAGCTCGGCAAGTATTAGTATAATGCCCCCTAACCATTACGTCACTATAATAAAAATTAGGCAGCATCGAAAGACGTTTTGCTAATTCGTCTTGCGGTCTACACGTTGCTCCATAAGTCATTGGATACTGCAACATACATCCAATTTTAAATTCCGGATTAATTCGATGTCCTAAAATTACTGCTTTCGCACTTGCAATCATCAAATGATGAGAAACCTGTAACTTTACATCACCATGATTTTCTCCCGGCTGATAAATGATTCCTGCTTGATGATAAGGCATCTCTTGATTCATTACCTCATTAATTTCATTGAATGTCATCCAGTATCTTACTTGCTCTCGATATCTGGTAAATATAACTTCACAAAAGCGTTCAAAAAAATCAATTAACTTTCGATTACGCCATGATCCATATTTTTGAACAAGATAGAGAGGTGTTTCATAATGTGATAATGTAACGATTGGCTCAATTTGATATTTAGCTAGTTCAGCAAAAACACGATCATAAAATTCTAAACCAGCCTGATTAGGTTCGTACTCATCCCCATTAGGAAAAATCCGGGGCCAATTGATCGACATTCGAAAACACTTAAATCCCATTTTAGCAAACAAGGCAATATCCTCTTGATAATGATGATAAAAATCAATTCCTTCATGACTAGGATAATAACAGCCTGATTGAACCCTATCATGAATTTCACGGGGAACTCCGTGACTCGATCCCATTTCGACATCAGCTATACTTAGTCCCTTACCATCCTCACGGTAAGCTCCCTCATATTGATTTGCGGCAGTAGCACCACCCCATAAAAAATTATCCTTTATTTTCATTAAAAAACCTCCTTACTAGCTTAATATACCAATAAGGAGGTCATTACTATATAGAAATTAAAGAGATTTTAACACTGTTTAAATTTAGATCATCTCAATATTAAAATTCATGAAACAGTGTTTCATTTTTCAATCCCATCATTAATGATGGGATTAGTCGAACTACGCAACGCTTCTAAATCTTTTGTAATCTTAATTTTATTATCATAATTTTGATCATAGTCTTCAAGAAAGAAAACTGAATACAAAATATCCAACATCAAATGTGTCGCAAGATGGGTACTAAAATCCCCAAGATTATGATATAAGCTTTCTTTTGTTGAAATGGTCAATTTACATGATGCTAACTTAGCAAGAGTATTTTCACCAAATGAAGTGATTGCAATAATCGGAATTTTATTATTTTTACAAGTTTGAGCAATTTTAATTGTATTGATCGTTTCACCCGAGTAGGAAATAATAATGGCGATATCTCCTTTTGGAATACAGCTAACCTCATACAATTGATAATTTAAATTATTTGAAATTACTACATTCTTACCAATTTTCAACATCTTTTCTTTAAAAGACTCAGCTAAATTTAAAGCTGTTCCTGTAGAAAAAATATGAATAGAATTACTATTTTTTAATAACCGTAAAGCTTTTTGAAGATCATCATGATGCAACAATGTCATAGTATCTGTTACTGTATCTTCATATAAATGTGATATCTTATGAGCAGTCTTCATCATCGTATCATTACGATTAAAAGGAAAATTAGCATCAACCTTTCCATATTGTTGATCAAGATAATTTATTTCTTTTAAAAATTGTTCCTTAAAATCATCAAAACCTTTAAAATCAAGTTTCTTACACAAACGAATTACAGTAGCTGGTGAGGTTAAAGTTGCTTCGGCAATATTTCGAGTTGAATATTTATGAAGTTCCTTACCTAAGGTCAAGATAAAAGCTGCAATACTTTCTTCACCATCAGACATCTTTTCTTTTAAGTTTAATTTTTCAATTATTAACATTTCAATCATCACCTTTTTCTAATCCTATCATATTTAAACCATATATTTTAGTTAAATTTATAATAATCATAAAATCTGATGTCTAAAATTTAAATTATTGCGTTTATTGCTATGATAAAACAAATCACCTATAATAATATTATAAGACTAAGGGTAAAAGGGGTGATTTCATGTTAAAAGGTGATGGTGATACCTATATTTACATAATTGATAAAAATTATAAAATTTTGTATTGTAATGATAATGCTCTACAAAAATTCCCATGTGTTAAAGTTGGTGAATTATGCTATCATGCAGTTAGAGACGAAAAAAAGCCTTGTCATGATTGTCCATTACAGCTAAATAGTAATAGTACAAGACCTATTTTTTATAATCGCAAAATAAATCAATGGCAGGAAATCAATAGTGCTATTATTGATTGGTTAAATTATAAAGATGTTAATCTGATCATGATAAGAGATATTCAAGAAGAAGATAAAAACTTGTTTTACAATTTTACTAACCTTAACGCTTACGATGAATTATTTGAACTAAATATCACTCGTAACTTATATAAAATTCTTTATCATGTTCCTAATAAATATATTATTCCTCCGACTGAAGGAAAAATTAATACAATGATCAATCAAATAATCGATGAAGAAATGATTCACCCCGATGATCATGATAATTTTTTAAACTTTTGGGATCTTCCAAAACTTCATGAAACGTTTAGCTCTAATCAGCATCAAATTCTAAAAGGCTATTTCAGAAAAAAGAAAACAGATGGTAAATACTGTTGGGTCTTACAAACCGTTGTAGCTATTGAAAATTCCCAAATGAATGATGAAATCATCATGTGTTTTATCCAAGAAATAAATGAACCCCCAACTTTTCAGCAGCTTCCTGATAAAAAACAGTTCAATGAACTAACTGGACTTTATCAGACAAATTCATTTTTTCAAATTGCTGATAATTTATTGAAAACTGATACTTCCCATCAATATTGTATGGTCGCTATCGATATTGAACATTTCAAACTATTTAATGAATGGTATGGAATTGCAGCAGGTGATCTATTCTTACGTGCAATTGCTAAAGAACTTAAAACAATCAGTCAACAATTAAGGGGTATTGCCGGGTATTTATTAGGTGATGATTTTGCACTTTTAATTCCTTATCATAATAATCATACAAAAATGATTCTTGACAAATTAATGCACTACATTGAAGAATTTCAAGATAAAATTGGGTTTTATCCAGCCTTGGGAGTTTGCCTCGTTGATGATAGAAATATGCCTTCCCAAACTATTTATGACCGAGCAGTCATCGCCCTTACATCAATAAAAGGAAATTATGCTAAACGAATTGCCTACTATCAAGATAAAATGCAATTACAAATGGAGGAAGAACATAAACTGCTCCTTGATTTTCAAAATGCTATTGAAAACAACGAATTTACTTTTTATGCTCAGCCAAAATGTAATATTCAAACTGGAAAAATTGTTGGGGCTGAAGCTCTGGTTCGCTGGCAACATCCTAAAAAAGGAATTATTCCTCCTAATGAGTTTATTCCAATTCTTGAAAAAAATGGCCTAATTGGCAAAATGGATTATTATATTTGGGATTGTGTGTATAAACATCTTCGAAAGTGGATCGATAATGGACATAAGGCAATTCCTATTTCCGTTAATGTTTCACGAATTGATATGTTTACTCTCGATGTAGTTAAATGTTTCAAAGATTTAGTAAACAAATATCAAATTAATCATAATCTAATTGAAATTGAGATTACTGAAAGCGCCTATGTTGAAGAATATGATAAAGTCAAAACAATAATAAAAGAATTACGACAAGAAGGTTTTTTAGTTTCAATGGACGATTTTGGCAGTGGTTATTCATCCCTCAATATGCTCAAAGATATTAATGTCGATGTTTTAAAAATTGATATGAATTTTTTAAACATGAATGAGCAAAGTAGTGATAAAGGAATTGGTATTTTAGAAGCAATCATCAATATGGCTAAATTAATGGGGCTTAGAGTCATTGCTGAAGGAATCGAGTCCAGCCAGCAAGTTGAACTTCTTTTAGATTTGGGCTGCCTATATGCTCAAGGCTATTACTTTTACAAACCAATGACTAGCAAACAATTTGAAGCAATTATTAAAAATGACGATAAAGTTGACTATCGTGGTATCCAGGCAAAGCAAATCAATTATATTAGTATTAAGACCTTAGTTGATCATCATGTATTGAGCGATGCCATGTTAAATAATATTTTAGGTGGTATTGCATTTTTTGAATTTGATGGTCATAATATAGAACTTTTAAACGTTAATCAAAATTATTGTAAAATTGTTGATGAAAGTGGCGTTGATGTTGAAGAAAAGCGACTAAAAATATTAGAAAATATTTATGAGCCTGATCAAACTATTTTTCTCGACCTATTTGAACAAGCTACAGTCCACCTAATCAATGGTACGAAGGGACAAATCCGTTACTTAACTGCTAAGGGCACTTATAAGTGGTTAAATATTTATTTATTTTTGTTAAAAAAACTAGATCACTCGAATTTGTATTATGCGCAGGTTTCTGATATTACTGAACAAAAGAAAAAAGAAAAACAGTTAGAATCTTCTCAAAAAGCTCTAGCTGCTGCCGTTCATATTTCAGAAAACGATGATTCTTTTATGAATTTAGCTGAAGAAAATAAAGCCTTAGCTTCCTCCATTTTTTCTCAAATGTCACCCGGAGGCATGATTGGCGGTTATTGTGAAGATGGCTTTCCACTTTTCTTCGCTAATGATGCCTTAGTCAAATTACTCGGTTATGAAACTTATGAAGAATTCGCAATAGCTATCAAGGAGCAGGTTATTAATACAATTCATCCTGATGATCGTGAACAAGTAGCTAAAGATATTGGTTCCAATTACTATTCTGGATTAGAATACACTACAACTTATCGAATGCCTAAAAAAGATGGTACTTGGTTCTGGACGCTTGATAAAGGGAAAGTTATTGAAACAGAAGATGGACGATTAGCGATTGTCAGTGCCTGTATTGATATTTCAGAAACCATTGCTGCTCAACAAAAACTAGCTAAACACAATGAAACACTACAAAAAGTAAATCAGGAGCTTTATTATTTGAATAATAAATTACCTGGCGGTTATCATCGTTGTGCCGATACACCTGATTATGATTTTATTCATATTAGTAATCGCTTCTTAGAATTTTTCAACTATACCCGGCAAGAGATAAAAGAACTTTTTAATGATAAATTTATAAATATGATTCATCCTGATGATCGTGCTAAAGCAGTTCGTACAACTGAAAATTTATCTCAGCAAGATGAATCGTTCGACTTAGAATATCGGATGCTTGCTAAAGATGGATATATTTGGGTAATTGACCAGACATCTGTATTAGAATATAATGGCACAAGATTTTTTCAAGGGGTTGTTACTAACGTTACTAAAAATATTGAATTACGTAATCAAATGCAGCTATTAGAGAAATACTCTCCTGTTGATATTGTTTTAATAACTTGTAGAAAAAATAATGTAAAACATACAATCATTACTAATGGTCTAATTTCTAAATATGGTTATAATAAAGAACAATATCAGCGATATCTTGATAATAAAGAATTTGAATATAACTTTAATCGTGATGCCTTTAAGATATTTGAACAAAATATTATTAAAGCCTTCAAACAACAAACAGACTATTACGAAATTCTATCAATTAATATTAATTCAAAAACAGTTTGGTTTAAAACTAGTTTTGAGTTTGTTAAAGCTGATGCAGAAGAAATCCAATACCTTTATATCTCTAGCGATATTACCGCATTTAAAGAAAAAGAGTATCATTAGCTAATTATTAATAAAATAAAGTAGACATTAAAATAAACCATATAGATTTATTTCAACGTCTACTTTTTATTTAATTTGCCATTTGCTACTTAAATAATTATACTTATCTAAACAATTCTTTCCTCTTAAAACAATACTGTCACGATAAATAACCTCATCACCATTTTCGTAATAACCTATAACAGTATGCTTTCCATCAATATAATCAGTTGTAAAAATAAAATTTGACTGATGATTTTCATCATATCCTGCCACAATCGTCGCTATTGATGCGCCAGGTCTACCACTTTTAGGATCTGTTAAATGCAACAACGTTGTTAAAACTCTCTCCAAACATTTGTTTGTATCAATATCAAGCCAATTCTTTAAATCTATCGGAATATATAAATAATCATTTACTTCTTTAATTTGAGTTTCATCAATATTATTTGCTTTTGAGCTTCGAAAATTAAATAACTGAATTATATTCCTCTTTGATTTTGTTTTAAAAACAAACATCATATTTCTTAGACCATCTATATCCATAATTGTTCTCCTTCTAATAAGTTATATATTTATTATATAACTTATTAGAAAATAAAAAAGCCTGATCATAATGATCACCGGCTTTCTATTATCCAATTGAAGCAACTATTGTAGTAACTAAATTATCAATATCATCCACTTGCTCAGTTTTCAAAGTTGATTTAATTGTGATTGGTTCGTTGATGATTTCCATATCCTTCATCGTCTCTAATTTAGTACGCATGTGTTTTGCGCATAATGCTCCCCATGTTCCATTTTCTAATAACGCTACACTTCTTTTCTTTAATGATAAAGCAATCATATCACTAAGGAAGTTTTCCATTGGTGGAAAAATTCCACTATTATATGTTGGCGCTGCTAAAATCAAATGACTATAATGGAACACTTCACTAATTAAATTAGAAACATGCACTTTAGATACGTCATACATTCTAACATTTTTTACCCCGGCTTGCTTCAATTTTGAAGCAATTATTTCCATTACATTTTCAGTATTACCATAGATCGAACCATAAGCTAAAACAACACCTTTTTCTTCTGGTTCATATTTAGACCAACAATCATATTTGCTAACTATGTAATCAATATTATTACGCCATACAGGTCCATGAAGCGGACAAATTGTGGCAATTTCTAAACTACTAGCTTTTTTTAATAACATTTGAACTTGTGGTCCATATTTTCCAACGATATTAGCATAATATCTCCTAGCATCATCAAGCCATTCATGTTCAAAATCAACTTCATCATTAAATAAAGCTCCGTCTAATGCTCCAAATGTTCCAAAAGCATCAGCACTATATAATGTTTTATCATAACTATCGTATGTCACCATTACTTCTGGCCAATGTACGAGTGGTGCCATCACAAAAGTAAAAGTGTGTTTTCCTGTAGTTAAAGTATCATTCTCTTTAACTACTAACTTATTGATCTCAATCCCAAAAAATTGATCAATCATTGTAAATGTTTTAGCATTTCCTACAATCACGACTTCAGGATAACGATTTATCACTTCTTTTAAACATGCACAATGATCAGGCTCCATATGATTAATAACAATATAATCCAATGTTCTTCCTTGCAATGCTGTTTCAAGATTATCAAAAAATAAGTGTCCAATCGACCAATCAACCGTATCTAATAAAATGGTCTTTTCATCTAACACAACATAAGCATTATATGAAATTCCCCTTGGAATTGGAAAAATATTTTCAAATAAACTTAAGCGACGATCATTCCCGCCAATCCAATAAACATTCTCATTTACTTCTCTAATACAATTCATCATCACAGCCTCCTAAATCACTTTTAGTATAAACCTAATATTCTAATTTTACTAATATGATGCTTATATTATTTCCAAACCCTAAACTATTATCCCTCAAAGATTAGTTTAGCAGCTCCATATTAGCTAATATCTCATTTATTTTTTCTTCAATTTCTTCTTCACTTTTACCATCTAACTGCTCCAACAATTCTTGAATAAAAGGATCATTAAATGCCTCATCAGCAGTTTCAAGGCCAAAAGCATCCATTATCGCCCCTTCAATTTCTAGCGTTATCTCATCTTCAAAATAATCAATATCATATTGACTAATAAAATTCAAGACTAAGAAAAGAACATTTAAATTATTTACTACGATTCGTTGTGGTTTACCATAACGATTAGCATATTCAAGCAATCCATCAATTAAAGCTTCACCAATAATTTGTAAACTAGGAAAATCAACTTCTTTAATTAAATAATCGCTTTCTCCGGCAATTACGGCATAAACATTTAACTCATTGGTTTTATCTGTATTAGTCATTGGTAAACAGACAACATCAACACATAAACGTTCTGTATTTTCACGCTTAGTTTCAAGCTCATGTTCACCTAAATAGCCAAAATCATAGCGATTTAAGTCAATTTGTGGTTCATGAACAAAAATAGCACTCTCCTTAAATTTACCATCTTCAACATATATTTCAATAATTTCATCAGACTCACTACGATTTTGATCTTCTTTAATCCCATTTGCAAATTCTTTTAATAATTCTAAAATTACCCTTGCTTCCTCAACTTCTAATAAGCATGGAATATATCCCGCTTCATTACGAAAAGCAGCCAAATAGTTATCCTCATCTAATGCCACATCAAAATCAAGTTCCTGTTCAGATAATAAAATAGTCCAGCAGTTACAAAATGCATTATTTATTCCTTCATTAGCAAGATTATAAAAACCCTCTAAAAGATCATTATAAGTTTCAAATAATTCAATCACATAACCTTCTAATGTTTTTAAAATAACCCAATATGTAGTTTGGTTAGATACTAGTTTAATCACTTGATTATCAGTAAACTCACGTTTCTTCACTAATTCTTTTAACTGCTCTAAAATTTCAATAAACTCATTTTTTAACGGGCTATTATTTAATATTTCATCAACCCCTAACAATGATAAACAACTATTAATATCTTCTAGATCAAAATTAATATCCAGATCATCTCGACTTAATATAATTTCTTGATAACGTTCAATTCCCCCACAATCCTCTATCAAATTATTACCACAAAATTCAACTACAACAGGATAGTGCTCAACGCCCTCTAACTCTTGTTCAACCGTAATTAAAAGTTGCCAATCATCACCAAAGTCATAATGGTAGTAAATTACCATTTCTTTTTTTAAATAATCCGCAATCCGTTCAAGATTATCAACTATCTCAACGTCATCATTTATCTGATTTTCAATATCTGTTTCACCACCAGGAATCCAGATCCCTAATTCCTTGATCCTAAATTCATATAGATGATAATCTTCAAAACCAAATAAAGTTTGGATTAACTGATGCAGATCTTCAAAACTAATTATTGCAGGTATTTTAATACGCCGCCATATAGGATCCGCACACCCCTCCACACCTATCCTCAATTGATATCCATTCATCTTTTATCTCCTCAGTTCTATATAAACTATTATAACAAATTATATTATTGAAGTAACGCCTTTATATTGAGAAGATAAAAGGGATTTATAAATAATTATCACGCTCGACTATTTTCAACAATCAATGTTAAATGTTTTGTGAAATAACGATTATAAATCACAATAATTTGGCCAATAAATCCAGCAGATAATATTGTTCCTATCCCAATTCCAATAATTTTCCCCGCCAAACAGTATGTAGTAATAATTGTGACAAGCATCATTCCACAATCAAATAATAATTTTGTCTTACCAAACTCTTTGTCAATCACCTGGCTTAATGCTTTGACCATACCATCAGCAGGATTAGGAATTAAATCTAACGTTACAACAACATATGCTCCTAAAGCAGTAGCTAAAATAGCAATCGCTAATAGAACTAATGCAACAGGTAATGAAGTAACTGTAAAATTTAATAAGTTATTATAAAAATCTAAAACATATCCCATAAAATAAGAAAATGGAATTTGTAATAAAACTTTAAAATCTAATTTCTGATAAATCAATAATTGCACTCCAACAAAAATAATATATAAAATAGTTGTTGCCATCCCTAATGATAAATTGGTCATTTCACTAATTCCAAATGGAACTGAATTAATTGCCGCAACCCCTAAACCAGTTTTTGTATTTAAAACAATTCCAAATCCTAAAATCAATATTCCTAAAAAATATAATCCTAACCTTTTTGCCATAAACACCCTCCTTATTTTTCTTTATTTTACAATATTACTTGATATTATCAGTTCTTTTTCAACAAAAGAAAAAATATCCTTCCAAAAGAAGAATACTTCATCAATCAATTTTTAAATTGACAATTCCAGTTTTTGAATATCGAAAAACTAAATATAGCCATTTTGCTTCAATCAACTCTTGTTTTCTGTTCAATAGATCACTATATGTCACAATAATAGTATTATACTTTTCTAAAACTGCCGCAGCCTCTTTCCAGATTTTTCCCTCGATTAAATCGTAGTTATCAATTACTTGAGCAACGATCATTGAGTCTATTTCTCCTGCTTGTGCCATTTGATTTAAAATTTCACAAGTCTTTTCTTTACTAAAAGAAGTTTTATAACTGCGCTTTCCACATAGTGCACTTACAATATCACTTATTGCTACAATCCGCTACTCTTGAGTCAACTGGTTTTCCCATAAACTATGCGGATAACCTGAACCATTCAGTTTTTCATGATGCCGACACGCAATTTCTAAAATTTCTTGATCTATTTTTTCTTCTAATAATTCTCTTGTTTTAAGAACATGACTACGCATTATTATCATTTGCTCTTGAGTCAGTTGACCCGGATATTCTAATATTTCAATTGGAATTCCAATTTTACCAAGATCGTGCATCATTGCACCATAATAGATCTTTTTTGTCTGTTCAGAACTTAAGCTTAATAATCTTGCTAACTCTAAAGATATCGTGCATGTGGTAATAGTATGTGTAACTGTAAAATAACTACGAAAATCAATTAGAGAAACTAACATATTTAAATAACTATCCAACTATTCTAATGAAAGCGAAATATTTAAACTAGTTACTTTTTGCCATTTTGAAAATGGATTAGTTGTAAATTGATAGACTTGATCAACCTGCCAATAAAGAGTAGTAACCAAATTTTCTACAAATCTAGTTCCTGACTCCTTATCTAAGTAATCTTTAAGCATGCTATAATCATTTGAAGTTTGTAAAAATACATCAATTCGATCACACAAATTAATAATCTGAGAGATATTTTTAATTTCGTCATCAATATAAATCATTTTTTGATAATCAAGATGATGATAAAGAATAGCAGGTGCCAATTTATCTAGTGGTGAAAAGTTCTTTATGAACAAATAACCATAAATAGCATGTTGCCATATATTTTTTGTCTCAAAAATAAACATTTGATCAATTTTTTCTGTCTTATATGCTCCAATATCATGTAGCATTGCTAACATAAAAACATCTTGCAAGTACTTTTGTTCATGACTATTTTGAGCCTCAAGCATACGATATGTCATATTAGCTACTCGTAAACCATGATCAATCAATCGCAAATCAACATAATTCAAACAATTACTTATAATTTCAATAAAACCTTAAAACCTTCATTATTTACTCCTGCAATATTATTCAACTTATTTTTCCATCGCATCCACTGACACTTTTTCCTCTCGATAAAATATCAATACAAAAACAATTGCCAGTAAACCTGCGATTATCTTACTAATCATATAGATTATGACGCCATTACCATCGACTACACTAGAAATGAATCCTAGCTGTCCCCCTAAAACATAAGCTCCACTTACACTAAAAGCGGCATTCATCATCTTCCCTTTACGATCCATTTGTGAAAACAATGGAATCATTGCAATGCTTGTCCCAAGGCTTAATAGTAGTCCTATCACACTAGCACTATTGACACCCAACTTTTGACCAATCATGAAAATCATTCGTGAAAAACGTTTAATAATCAAATCGCTTAAAATCATTGATCCGCACACAACAATGCACATCCGTAAAACAATTACCATTGCATCACTAATTAAAGCAGTTGTAGTAAAAGGCAATGTATCAAAAAACAGCTGTAAAACAACCATTCCAAACAACAAGATACTAATAATTCTAATCAAATAACCAAATAATGTTAAAACAAAAATGGTTTTATCATAAGAAACATATAGAGCAATTACCAAGATAACACAAAGTATAATTATTGGTAATAAGTTAATTAATAAATTAGGAATTTGTAAATACCAGGCAACTGCCACTAGAATTATTGGTAAACTTAAAATCCCATAAACTAATCCACTAATAAATGGATTTAAATCTTCCTTTTTTAAAGATGCTAAAAAAATTGGTAATTGAAAACTAATTGTTTGTCCTAATGTTGCAGTCAAAATAACCCCTGAAAAAATCAAAAAAGTACTATTACCAAGTCCCGAAACAATTGAAAACCCACCCATATCAGGTGCAAGAATACTCCCAATAACAATTGATGGATCTAATGATGAATCGGCACTTATTTTAGTAATCACATCTACATTATTTTGAATCAATGTAATTGCGATACAATAAAACCCAATCATACTCATGGCAATTCCACCCATCGAATCCATCCCTTTATCAAAAGCAGCTACTAGTCCCAACTTATTATTCAAGATCTTGTCAATCAAACCAATCAAGCACAAAATAAGCATTATTAATATAAAAAAATTCATTATCGTACCTCAATTTCCATATTCTTCCAATATTTTACCAAACAAACCTCAAACAAAAAAGCCTATTCGGCTTTTATTTAAAATATTCAGTAATATTATCCTTATCATCAAAATAATTGATCTTCATTGCATCTTTAGCACGTTTAAGTGTTGCATTCGCTTTTTCATTAGCTTTAACACAACCATCTTCTAACACTTTCATAACAGCAGCAATATCAGCTTGTAAAACAGCTCTTCTTTCTCTAATTGGATTTAATGTTTCTTCTAAAACATTAAATAAAAATTTTTTTATTTTAACATCACCTAAACCACCACGACGATAATGCTCTTTTAATTCATCAAGATTTTTATAATCAGGTAAATATTTTTCAAAATATTCATCTTTGCAAAAACAATCCAAATAAGTAAACACTGTATTTCCCTCAACGGTTCCCGGATCTTCAACTTTTAAATGATTTGGATCTGTATACATACTCATTACCTTTTTCCGAACATCTTCACTAGTATCCGCAAGATAAATACAATTTCCAATTGACTTTGACATTTTTGCTTTGCCATCTGTTCCCGGCAATCTTTGACAAACTTCATTTTCAGCCAACATAATTTTTGGATCTACCAAAACATCACCATAAATCCGATTAAAACTGTGAACAATTTCTTTAGTCTGCTCAATTAACGGCATTTGATCTTCACCAACAGGAACACAAGTGGCATCAAAAGCTGTGATATCGGCAGCTTGAGAAACCGGATAATTTAAAAAACCAACTGGAATACTTGTTTCGAATCCACGCTGTTTTATTTCCTCCTTGATCGTTGGATTACGTTGTAATCTTGAAACTGTAACTAAATTCATATAATAAGCCGTAAACTCAAATAATGCTGGTACTTGAGATTGAATAAACATTGTGGTTTTTTCAGGATCTAAACCAACTGATAAATAATCTAAAGCAACCTCTAAAATATTTCGTCGGACTTTTTCAGGGTTATCAGCATTATCTGTTAAAGCCTGAGAATCAGCAATCATAATAAAAATTTCATCAAATTCTCCTGAGTTTTGTAATTCCACTCGTCGTCTTAGGGAACCAACATAATGTCCTAAATGTAATCTTCCTGTTGGACGATCGCCTGTTAAAATAATATTTTTCATATAAATCTCCTTCTTTGATTAAATAAAAAAGGCTTTTATCCTCAAGGATAAAAACCATTATGCCACCTTGTAAGACACCATCATGTCTGTTTTTCTTAACGCGAAAAGCACGGCGCCACTACTCCAGTTAAGTTTCATTTTGCTTCTAACCAGGCCCATTCATCAGTATCTTTATCTTGGCTCTCACCAGCCACCAAGTCTCTTAAATAAAGATTAGCTGTTTACTCTTCCTAGATTATCGAATTTACTATACTTAAAATCATAAAACGGATATAAAATGATGTCAATAGTTTATTAATAATCTTCAATTATTTTTATTTTTTTCTACAATCTATCTTGATTCCAATGCCTCTTCTGTATATTCAACAAAATACTCTTGATAATAAATAATTCTAATTAAATCTAAGATTGCCATAATTTGATAATTAAAACTAATTCCATCAAACTTACCCGGTAAACTAAAGAAATACTTAATACAACTTAAGTTTTCATTCTCAAGTAGTTGATTTTGGGTAATCAATAATGTCTTACTCTTGCTTAAGTGCCCTAAAGATTTTTTCGCTAAGAAATCTCTTAATGAACGCCCAGTAGATGAAAAGAATACTACAAAATCATTTTCATCAAATTTAATATTTGGATCATAAGCATGATATTGAACCACATTTTTACCTAATGTAATTAAATCAGTTTGAAATTCAACAGCAATACTAGTTGGAAACAGTCCTCCAACAATAATTACTCGATCAGCATCATATATATCATGGCATATAGAAACAATATTATCCATAAAAATATCATAATCATTTACTTCAATCAATCTGAATAAATCACGATAGCTCATACTTAATAATCTTGCTCGAATTTGGTCATTACGTAAAATATCATCAGCTACCAGCTTACGATGAAAGTCCTCATAGTTATCAAAACCAAGATAATTTAAAAATCCTAGGATCGTTCGTGGATCAAGATCACTTTCTTTACAAACTTGTGCAAATGTATATTCAATCATTCGATGATAATTTGCAATTACAAAAGTACAAAATTGATAGTAACCGTCATAAAATAAAGTGCCATTTAAATACTTAATAATTCTTGATAACAATACATCACCCATAACACAATTCTCCCTTCAAGCAAATATTTACTTTTCTACACTTATACTATAACAGTCTTTGTTGTCAGGCGATATTAAAAAAGAAACATTGAAAATATTTTTTCAATGTTTCTTTTTAATTTAAAACAATCCTGTTATAATCGTTACATTCATTCGTCATGGTTTGTCATTTTCAAATATGTTTCTGTTTTATATTTAACATTTTTATCATAGTCTAATTTAAAATAACATGTATAAATGCAATCTAACAAATAAAGTAATGATAACCTTGTTGAAAATGAAGAAATCTTATTATAATGATTTTCATATGGACTTAAGTAAAGATTATAATCACAAAGACTAACTAATGACTTTAGCATCGTTGAAGAAATTAATATGATTGGAGTATTGTTCTTTTTCAACAATTTAACAATTTTGTCAACAATCATTCCCCGTCCTTCAAAGCTAACAACAATTGCAATATGTTCCTTGTCACTTGAGGCAGCTGCTAAAAGCTGTTGATATTCTTCAACCGGAACATTAACAAAACGACCGATTTCTGACATTTGAAACTTAAAGTTTTCAACAAAGTAAAGATTACCAGCTGAAGTGTACATATCGATGAACTGAGCATTTTTTAGAGCTGAAGCAATCAGTCGTAATTGATCCAAGTCAATTAGATTATTCGAGGCAATCAAAGTCTGCTCGTATAATTCTTTCATTTTCATTGTAATCTGATACTGCGTCTCATTTTGTGAAAATGGATAGTTATAATCAATTGTTTTCTTTTCTTTCAAATAATCTCTTATTGATGTTGATACCATTACTTTAAGCTGTGCTAAACCATTAAGCTCTAGTTTTTTACACAGACGATAAATCGTTGGTATTGAAATAAAGCAAGCAGCACTAATTTCATCAGCACTCATATTAATAAAGCGTTCTGGATTATTTTTCATATAATCAACTAAAGTCTGTTCATTGGTAGTTAAATCTGTTAAATTATCCAATCGACTAAATATATTCATTTTCTCAGCCCCCTTATCCTCGTATCATTATAATAACACTTTGACACATAAATTTCCTAAATAAACAAATAATAAACATAAGCTAACACTCAGTAAAATATATCCTCCCGCCATCAAAAACTTACCATCACTAAGCAGATTCATACTTTCTAGTGAAAAAGTTGAAAATGTTGTAAAGCCGCCACATACCCCAGTTTTCAAAAATAAAATCCAGCGTGATTCAAGATTATACTTACTTGCTAACGCTACAACTAATCCAATTACAAATGCCCCAATGATATTGATCATCATAGTCATAAAAGGAAAAGTAGTATCTTTAATTATAATTAATCCCATTAAATATCTTGATACAGCACCAATAAAGCCACCAATTCCAACTGCTAAACATTCCAACATAATTATCTCCTCTATATAATCTTATTTTATGATTATTCAAAAATTTAAGCAAGTAAAAAAGGGAAGTTTACTTCCCTGCCAAATAAGCTTTTGCTTCATAGCTTCTTAATATTTGTTTTAAATCATCTTCATAATTACTAATCAGCAAAGTTCCTTGAATAAATTCTAAATCTATTTCCACTTCATCTTTACTATAATTACAAATAACTATAACCTGTTGTTCGTTTAATGTTCTTCGATAAGCATAAACTTGGAGATGTTCTTTTAAAAACTGCTGATAGTCACCATAGATCAATACCTCATATTCTTTTCTTAATCGCAGTAGATCACGATAAAAATAATATACCGAGTTAGGGTCTTTTAAAGCGTTTTCAACTGTAATATTTGTATATTTTTGACTTGGAGCGAGCCACGGCTGAACAATACTAAAACCTCCAAACCTACTGTTATCCCACGGTATTGGCATCCGAGCATTATCACGGGAACGTTTACCAAAATAAGCAATGATCGTTTCTTCATCATAATTCTGTTTAAAAACTTCATACTTATTTAATGCATCAACATCGCGATACTGTGTCATTGATTGATAATATGCATTTGTCATTCCAATTTCTTCACCTTGATAAATATATGGTGTTCCTTGCATCCAAAACATGAATAATGCTAGCATTTTCGCAGATTTTTCAAGATAAAAAGGGGTTGAATCATCACCATATTTAGAAACTGCACGTGGGCGGTCATGATTATCCCAATATAAAGCATTCCATGCTTTACCATTCAAACCTGTTTGCCACCGTTCAAAAACTACTTTTAAATCTGCTAATTTAGGACGCTGATAAGTTAAATTTGGTCCTTTATCTAACGACATATGTTCAAACTGAAAAATCATCTTCAATTCACGACGATCAAACCCTGCATATAATAGAGCATCTTCTACACTGACATCAGCTGTTTCTCCCACTGTCATCGTATCATATTTAGCTAAAACACGATCATGCATCTCTTGAAGAAATTCATGTACTCGTGGTCCATTAGAAATAATTTCATACATATGCGGATCATTAATAATGGCTTTATCCATTTTTTCAAAATCTTTAGATATTTGGTTAATAACATCCATCCTAAAACCATCGATACCTTTGTCTAGCCACCACTCCATCATTTTATATACTTCATTTCTAACTTTTTCATTTTCCCAATTCAAATCAGGTTGTTCCTTTGTATATAAATGTAAATAATACATTTCTGTATCTTCATCATATTGCCAGGCCGATCCCTCAAAAACCGATTGCTGAAGATTAGGCGGTTGATCATTTTTCCCCTCACGCCAAATATAATAATCACGATACTCATTATCTTTAGATTTACGGCTTTCAACAAACCAGCGATGCTTAAATGAAGTATGATTTACAACTAGATCCATAATAATTTTTAAACCTTTTTGATGTGCTTGTTTCAATAATTCTTCAAAATCAGCCATTGTTCCAAAATCAACCATAATATCCTGATAATCACTAATATCATAACCATTATCATAATTTGGTGATTGATATACTGGACATAACCAAATAACATCAACCCCTAAATTTTTAATATAATCTAAACGACTGATAATTCCCTGCAAGTCTCCAATCCCATCGTTATTACTATCTTGAAAACTCCGCGGATAAATCTGATAAACAGCAGCCTCCTGCCACCAACTTTTTTGCATTATCCTTCACCTCTTTTATATTTAAACATAACAAAAGGTCAAAATCTTGGCCCTTTTATACTATAATAGGCAAAATTTTAACCTTTTCGATATTTTGAAGGAATATCGTGATAATATTCTTTAAATATTTTATTAAATGCTTTCACATTTTTAAACCCATGATTTAATGCAATTTCATTAATTGTGAGACTAGTATTCATCAAATCATTATAAGCATGATTTAAACGAATTTTATTAATATAAGATAATAATGTAATCCCCGTCTTTTCCTTAAACATTCTTGATAAATAAACCTCACTAAAATGAAAATGATTAGCTAAAATCGTCAAACTCAATTCATCATCATAATGCTGTTCAATATAAGTGACGATTTGTTTAATTATCGGTAGTTTCTTTTTTGTGATTGCCAACTTATAAACACTACATTCTTCCAGCAGCAGCTCATATATTTGCATCATTCGATTATGTATAACTAAAGTTTCTTGATCAAGATGATCACCTAAATAAATAATTAGCTGTTCTAATTGCTCTTGATCCTTTATTAAAGATAAATCAAATTCACATTGTACCAGTTTAAATTCATCAAATAACTCAGTTGATAAAAGTAATGTTATTATTTTCGTTTGATCCTCTAAAAATCTTAATCTATGAATACTATTACTATTAATCAATACTAACTGCTTAGTATTAACAAACTTCTTTTCCCCATTCACTGATAGTTCAAAAGAACCTTGATTACAATAAATTAACTCTATTTCGTCATGCCAATGCGGCTTCATTACTTTACTGCGATTAAACTGATGATTCCAAATCTTAATAGGATATTTAAAGCTAGTTTCAACAACTTCATATAAATGCTGCATTATCATGCCTCACAAAAAGGATTGCTTAGCAATCCTCATCTTCTTTCCCATCCCAACAATATGTACATAATTTACATTTATCTAAACCGATTGATTCGATCATGTCATCTAAACGATGATAACGCAATGATGTAAATTTAGAGCGGCGACGAATTTCCTCACACATATTTTTATATCTTTCACTATCTGGGTCAGCGTATTCTTTTAAAATCTCATCACTAACATTATCACCTTCTAGTTTTTGGATAACACGACGAGTCACTAAATCTAATTCTGAACTAGAGCGTGAAAAATTTAAATATTTACACCCGAACATGATTGGGGGACAGGCAGGACGAACATGAACTTCTTTAGCCCCACTTTCATATAAAAATTCTGTTGTTTCACCTAATTGTGTTCCCCGAACAATTGAATCATCAATCAATAATAAACTTTTATTTTTAATTAATTCTTTAACCGGAATTAATTTCATCTTAGCAATCATATTTCTTTGACTTTGACTAGATGGCATAAATGACCGTGGCCAAGTCGGTGTATATTTGATAAATGGACGAGCAAAGGGAATACCTGAAACATTTGAATAACCTACTGCATGGGCAATTCCTGAATCCGGTACCCCAGCAACGCTATCTGGCTGTACATCATCACGTTTTGCTAATAAATTACCACAACGATTACGCATACACTCAACATTGATTCCTTCATAAGTTGATGTTGGATATCCATAATAAACCCATAAGAATGAACAAATTTTCATTTTATCTCCAGGACCTTGTTTAACTTCAATTTTACTTGGTGTCATGAAAACAATTTCCCCTGGTCCAAGATCACGATAATGATGATATCCTAAATTTAAAAATGCACTACTTTCAAATGTCGCACAATATCCTTCTGGTTTTTCCCCAATAATCACTGGTGTTCTTCCTAATTTATCACGTGAAGCATAAATTCCTTCAGATGTTAATATCATAATACTCATTGAGCCTTTAACAACGTCTTGAACATATTTAATTCCTTCTACGATACTATCCTTTTGACTAATCAATGCCGCTACTAATTCTGTAGGATTGACTTCACCCGAACTCATTTCCAAGAAATGAGTTGCCCCTTTAGCAAAACAATCATCTTTTAACTCTTCCAAGTTATTAATTCTACCTACTGTTGTAATGGCAAAAGATCCTACGTGGGATCTAACCAACAACGGTTGTGCTTCATTATCAGAAATACAACCAATTCCTAAGTTTCCTTCAAATTCTTCTATATCTTTTTCAAATTTAGTTCGAAACGGCGAGTTTTGAATGTTATGAATCGATCTTTGAAAACCATTATTTCCATGAACTGCCATTCCTCCTCGTCTTGTTCCTAAATGGGAATGATAATCAATCCCAAAAAACAAATCTAAAACGCAACTTTCTTTTGATGCAACACCAAAAAATCCACTCATTTATATCTATCCTCCAAACTTTATACACCCATTGTATCTTATTTGTAACAAATTTCCTATATTTAATCTTATTTTCGCTAAAATATTGCCCAGGAAATAAAGAAAAACCTGTTATAATAACAGGTAAAATATCAAAACATTTGCTTATCAATACTATTATCTACAAATTCTAATAAAGAAATAATTACTTCTTTTAACTCATTTGACTTCTTTAAAGTTTCTTGGTCAAAATGTCTTTCCAAATAATCATGACTACCATAATAGACTTTTAAACTACCAATAGAATTAGCTTCTAGATCATTTAACCCTTCAAAATCAGCTATTTCTAGATTACCAAAAAGCTGATAAACAAGATTTCTTGCTACTTCATCATTAGTTTCTTTGATTTTATCATCTTCTTTTAAATACTCTGTCCTCATTTTATAATGAGATGCTTCTTTCAACAACGTTACATTCACGACTATTCTATCTGAGGTTTCTAAGCACAAAGAAATTAGCTTATGTTCTGGCAACTAAATTCCTCCTTCACTAATACTAAATTATATGAAAATTATATCTTATTATACCCCATTAGTTAGATAATAATCATAAAAAAACTAGGTATAAGAGTATACCTAGTATCAAATATATTTCTATCCTATCAATTCAATATTTTTTTAATCTTATTTTATTAGCTGCTGACTGCCTTTATAAATTTCTTGGGTTATCAAGATTATATTCTTTAGCAATTTTTTTGAAATTATATAAAAGGTAGCGATGACGTACTAAATCATCCGGCTTACTACGATACAATGTTACAATTCCATAAGGATCCTCCATTACAATTTGATGATTCTCCAATGTATCAAATAAACTTAATGCATTTCTTTGATTTAACACTTCAAAGCGACATATATTATTATCTTTAGTAATTATATCTAGATCAAGATAAAATCTAAATTCTGGCATCGGCCATGAAATTATTGATCTTGAACACATTGAGATTTTTGTACTCTTAATTTCACCGTAAGGAATTTCAATCTCCTCATAATTAGTATTATTGAACCTGACAGCATCCTTATCGAAATTTAAAACACGATTACGTAATGCAGACGCTTCATCATATTCCAATCCATCAAAAATTGCATAAACAATCAATCGTGCAGTAGTAGATTTTTTGGGCTCAAACGTCTCAACTTTTACTTGACTGGTAGTATTTTCATTCTTCCTATCTTCTGTTTTTTCACCAACAGAATTTTTTATTTCCTTCTCTTGAAATTCTTTTTTAGATTCCTTTTTAAGATTATTTTGAGGATTAAACAATTTTAATAAACTATCCTGTGTTGTTATCTTAACAATCTCATTAAAAAAATCAACTTGACTGCCATTTTGACAATCAATCCGATTAATAATTTGTCCATCACGTAAATAAAGAAATTTCTTTGCATAACTGGCAATCATATTATCATGAGTTACTAAGATAATTGAGGTTCCTTGTTGATTCAGTTCTCTTAAGATTTCTAGTACTTCATGTGAATTTTTAGAATCCAGATTCCCTGTTGGTTCATCACAAACAACAATTTTTGGCTTCGTTACTATTGCTCTAGCAATAGCAACACGCTGCCGTTCTCCACCAGAACATTCATTTGGCTTTTTATATAGAGTATGGCTAATATTTAAGCGTTCACCAATCTCATTAACGCGTTCCTTAATTTCTTGTGGAGAAACTTCATTTAAAATCAAAGGTGTAGCAATATTGTCAAAAACAGATAATGATGGAACTAAATTGTGATTTTGAAAAATGAATCCCAAATATCGATTACGATAGTCACTTAGTTCAGCATCATTCATCTCACCGACAAAACGATTAAATATTTTAACTGCTCCACTACTTACTTCATCTAATGTTGATAAACAATTTAATAATGTTGATTTTCCGGAACCACTTGGCCCCATAACACTAATAAAATCCCCTTCCTCTAAGATGAAATCGACATTTCGCAATGCATAAAAATTAGCGCCACGTTTTAATAAAATATCCTGATCATATATTTTACTAATATTATTCGCCGTGATTAAGATATCTGACATCATCGTACACCTCCTTGATTAATTTACGATAACTGACGATCATATATATTGACATAAATGTATATAAAATAATATAAATTGCAATCATTGTGATAAAAGTATTGTAAGTAATCATATTAACTAAATAACTTTGATATAATAAGGATCCATACATAACAATTGGGAATATCACAATTAAAATAATAAACAGCATCATCTCTTGGTAATGAATCTTAAAAATACTTTTTTTGTTGTAACCTAAAGCCCGCATTGTTGCAATTACTGAAGCTCGGGTTGGCAAATAGATCATAAAGCGAATAATAAAACAAAGGAACATTGACGCCATTAATGCAAAAAAACTCATCATCATTGCATTTTGCACGTCAATCGAAACTGACTGCAAGAATAAGAAACTAATAATTATTGGTACAACAACAGCTGAAATATTGATCATTGCTGTCATTACGTCAGTAAGATCTTTTAGATTACTAAGTGATATGATCCAGTTCTTTGATTTTAGTAAGACTTTATTATGCAATAAGTCAAATAATAAAGGAAATGTATTATCAATGATGAGGACCTCACCTAATAATGAAAAAGCAAAATAAATAGGTAAATTATTATTTTCAATTGATCTTAACATTGGCGTAAAACCTATATATATTAGTAATATTCCTAGTATTGTTGATAATATTTTTCCTTTTGGAAGCATATCAATAGTTTTTGGCTTTTCCCCCTTTAAAGCTAAACCACTTGACATTAATTTAAATGGATTAAAATTAGTTGTTTTTCGTGGCACATGATTCATATAGCCAGCAATATCAGTTTTGATCCTCATAAATTTTCCCATATCAATAACGACCACATAGATCATTTTTGTTAAGAATAAAGCGCCATAAATAATTAAAATATTCGTTAGGTCAACTGTAATCACAGCATCATAAATAGCACTATACATATAAACCCAACCCCAGCCAATTAAAAATCCAAGCGCATAGGAAATTAGAAATAGCAATCCAAATTGAATTAAAATATAGTGAATTATCTGCTTCATATTTCGACCACAAAGCAGTAATAATGAAAACTCCTCGTTTTTATTATTAATAATGTAATTATTCACAAACAAGGTCAATGCAAATGCAATCATGATTACAATTCCTGTGACTAACTGCAGAATATAGCCATTTGCAAAATCCACTTCAATATTACTAGTTGAATACATCACAACCGAAATGAATTCGAATGATGATAACAGTGATAAAACTGCTAATATCCCTAAATACAGTTTTTTCTGCCCGGAAATAATTTTTTTAATAAATGTAATCATTTCCAAATCCTCCCTTCACTAAATTCTTTATCTACTTTAAGTATACGCTTACATTTTTTTAAATTACAAATATTATTATAATTATTTTTAAGTGGATAACTATTATTTATATTAATCATATGTAAAAAAAGTAATTAAATTCATCTTTTAATAAAACAGCCCCTACAAATGATACATATCATTCATATGGGCTAACTATTTTTATCAATCAATTTTTCATATTCATTTATAGGCATTGGTTTATAGTACACATATCCCTGAACCAAATCACATCCTACTTCACGCAAAAATTCTACCTGCGAAACTTGTTCTACACCTTCAGCAACCGTTTTAATTCCTAAATTATTGACCATCTTAATAATATCTTTAATAATTAATTTAACTTTATCCGGATTATCTGAATCTTCAAAAAAAGCACTATCCAACTTTAAAACATCTATTGGTAGATCTTTCAATAAATTTAATGAAGAATACGCTTTTCCAAAATCATCCATAGAACAAATAAAACCATAATTTCTTAAATCATTAATAATTTTAATTAGTAAATCTGTTCTTTCAAAAGCAACACTTTCAGTGAATTCTATCTCAATCATTCGATCGGGAATACCAAATTCTTGTTTTATTTGGTAATACTCATTCACAAATTTAGAATTGTAAAACTGCACTTTAGATACATTAACCGAAACAGGATAACATGGTAACTCTTCATCAATTCGTTTTCTAATCCAGCTACAAACTTCACGATATACATATTTATCTATCTCCTTAATATGCATATTTTTTTCAAAAATAGGGATGAACAGATCGGGATAAATCAATCTATCTTCACTCTTCCAGCGAACTAATGCTTCTGCACATGCGATTTTACCAGTTTTAATATTGACTTTAGGTTGCAAATATACAAGAAATTCTTGATTGTCTAAAGCTGTTTGCATCCTATTTTCAATCATTTTCTCCATATGCAATTTATTTCTAATTGCTTCAGTATAAAAAGCATAGTGTTCTTCAGAAGTTCTTTTTATAGTATCTTGAGCAAAAATAGCACGATCAATGTACTCATCGATAGTAAGTTTTTCAATAACATCTTCATAACAGCAAATACCACAACAAAGCCTGATTTGATAACCATTCTTTGCTTTCTTTACATAATCAATCAAAATTTGATCAATTTCTATTTGTTTTTGTTTTAACATTTCTTTACTCTCATAATGACGCAATATAATAAAACTATCAGCATTATTTCGAGCAAAAGTTTCATTTTTATCAATACTATTTGCTAATACAGCTGCATACTTTTTTAATATTTTATCACCAAATTGATATCCAAAGACATCATTAATATACTTAAAATGCTCTATATCAATATACAAAAAAGCAAATTGACCTTTTGTTTTCTTAATAATATTTCTTGCCTCTAAAACAAATTTAAGTCGATTATTTACCCCGGTCAAGTTATCACGGTAAGCTACGATACTCAAAGTATTATTTTTGCGTTGCAATGTTATCATGCTTCGTAAATAAAAAATAATTATTATAGACCATGTCACTAATGAAATTCCTGATAAAATCATCAACATCATTAATAGATAATTACTTTGTGTCGTAGTATAATAGTCAACTGCAAAGACAGTATCGTTTGCTATCTCAAATAAATCTTCACTATCACTAAGCAGTTTCTCATGACCATTTCCTTCGCGTACTAGAACTATATCCATTTGGATTGCTTCCCAAATATTTTTTAATTTATTTAAATCTGTCCGGTAATCTTCATCATCAAGATTAATTAGACTATATTTACCAACTCCCATATCTAACTCTGTAAGAATCTCATCAATATAATCTTTTAATTCGTCATTTGGCTGATCAGTTAATTCTAATTTGACCAAACGCTGGCTCGCACCACGAACAATCCCAACATAATTAATCAATGTCCCATAATCACGAATTTTATATAAAGTGTGAACTGATATTGAGCATAATAGTATTAATGTTAATAAAAAAGCGGGTAACCCCAATCTCTTTAGTCTCATCTCTATCACACCCTATCACCTTAATGATATGCTAATCATTAGGATAAAACAAGCAAATGCCCTCATTTTTACATTTTTTGTAAAACGCTTACATTTTTATCAAGTGATTTACACAAGAAAAGATTTAAATATCAAATTTTTACTTTTATAATACAATTAACATATATGTTTAAAACAACTAGTTGCAAAATATGATTGAATGGAGAATATCATGAAAACAAGAAACTTAATCGCAACATCATCATTAGCACTTACAATGATGCTAGGAATAGTTGCCACCCCTTTATCAGCACAACAAACATACACACCCGGTGTGACGGTAGAGAAAAATACTAATCCAGAATGGGAAGCAGACTATACAGCAACCTTCATTTACAAAGATAAAGATGCGCGTGATGCAACAAATGTTAGCGTAAGCGGTGGTTTCCAATTTTATAAACCCGAAGAAGTACAGTCATTTGCAAATACTGGTGACGGGGCTAATATCCCATGTTATAATGCTTATCAATATCAAGATGGAATGTTCGCTGGAGGGTACAATCTTAATGGTGATGCCGCAAATTATTCAATGACTGAAATTGAAGATGAAATCTTTGAGGTAACGATCCCTTTACCTGCAAATGAATACTTTTATGCTTTCAATATTGAATATTCAGATGGCAGTAGTGAAACTAATGTCAAAGATCCTGCTAATCCCGCACTTGCTAATGATGGTTCAGATGCTGGATGGAGCCTATTTTATGTAGGTAATGGTGAGACTAAAGGACAAGAATATATCAACCCTCGTACCGATGGTAAAACAGGTACTTACTCATTTGTCAATTATTTAGCTGAAGATGGAACTACTCAACCTTTAGGAATCTATCTACCGAATGGTTATGATGCTAATAAAACATATAAAACAATCTATGTTTCTCACGGTGGCGGGGGTAATGAGGTAGAATGGATGACTATTGGTGCAGTTCCAAATATCATGGATAATTTAATTGCTGATAGTTTAACTAAAGAAGCAATTGTTGTTACAATGGATAATACATACTTCAATTGGGACTATGATCGTATTATTAATAACCTATTTAATAATATTTTGCCTTATATCGAAACACATTACAATGTATCAAAAGAAGTAAACGATCGGGCATTTTGTGGATTATCAATGGGATCTATGACAACTACGACTTTATACCAGACCCATCCTGATCAATTTGGATATTTTGGCTGCTTTTCAGGAGCTAATGTTCCAGTTGATGTAAGTAAAGTTGCACATCTTGATCAACCAAACTTATATATTACTGCTGGCTGCATCGATATGGCCTTAATGAATGATAGTTATAATACTGCGAGTGATCGTACTACAACTGGATTCGTAGATAAGCTAAATACATTAAATCTAACCAATTACAAATTAGAAATTTTAAATGGTGCTCATGACTGGTACGTTTGGCGTGAATCGTTCACTAACTTTGTAAAAGATCACTTGTGGACTAAAGATGTTAAGATAGAAACACCTAGTGAAACTCCTGTTATTAAACCAGAAACACCTGCTTCATCAACAAATACTACTACTGCACCTAAAACAGGTGACGATTTAAATCTTGCTGTTGCTGGATTATTTATCATCATCTCAGTGACAACTGGTGTAGTTATAAAAAAACATTACTAAATACAATAAAAATCGTAAGTTCATGATATCTCTTAACAAAGAAGATATCAAACTTACGATTTTTTTATTACTCGTACTTTATAAATTAATTCAGAAATAATTTGACTTAAATAAAATAACGAATAATAGCCATCATTAATTGATTTAGGAATGCCATATTGATAAATATAATCAAATATTTTCTGCTCAGCTAAATCATCTTGAGCAAAAACAACAAGTTTTAAATTCTTCTGACTAGCTTTCTCTACTACTCGTTTTTGAATTTCACTATAAAAATCATTGGACACATTTAACAAAACCAAAGTATCTCCATCTTTAAAAAAATCACTATGAATATCTTGAAATTCCTGTAAATCAAATAAATATGCAGGAACTTCATTCGCCACCAAATCTAACTGCACAGTATAAAAGTCAATCATTTCATGAGTATCACCAATAAATGTAACACTACGGCTATTAAGCAATAATTTGGTTATAGCAACAAGTTTTTCCATGTCCAAATTAAGTTTTGTCTGACGAAGATTGCTGATAGCTTCAACATATAAAGAATCAGCTAAATTATCCAATGATGTACGCATAAACTGCTGCATATTAGATACCGTTCTTACCATATTTAAATTACGAATAAAATAGTCTAAACCATCTTTAAAATCCTGGAAAGAACTGTATCCTATCTTTTGAACAAAGCGACTAACCGAAGCAATAGAAATATTTGCTTCTTGAGCAATCTGCTCTAATGAAACGGTTTTAATATCACCAATATGTTCAATGATAATTCTAGCAATATTATATTCATTAGTATTAGAAAGATTTTCATTACAATATCTAAAAAAATTAAATCCCAACTGCTCGTGTCTCTTCATAAATTCCCTCCATTTTTTATATTATATCAATTAAATATCTTAATTAAAAGGAATTCTCTTTAAATGTCTAGACACATAAAAATAACCGGGACCGGTTATTTTTATAAAGACATACTTTTACGGTCAAAAATTATTCCACCTACCCCATAACAAACAATCATTACTACAAGTAATCCTCCTAACATTAAATAACCTTCATTATTACCGTTAATCAATTTTTGAGGATCAAATAAAGTTAATAATGTTGCAAATTTAAGTCCTTCCATACTTCCTTGCATATTCGAAAGCATTTGAATCATAATAAAAACTATCGGGATTCCCGCTCCAAATAACGATGCTAAGCGGTACTCATTAAAAATACAAGAACACATATAACAAATTCCTGTTAATGTTAACTGTAAAATGAAAACTCCTAAATTTAAAACCAAATAAGCTCCAATATCCAAATCACCAGGAAACATCAAAGCACTACATCCAAGCCCTAAACCTGTACAAAAAGCAATTAAAACAAATAAGTTTGTTATGATAACCAGCATTTGTGTAAACCACACAGATCTACGTTCAACGCCACTACATAATAAATAACTCATCACACCATTATCAACTTTTCGAACAACTAAACGTAATGCTAGTAAAATTCCAAAAATCAAAGGAAAAACAATCATGATTAAACCATATAAATAAGTAGAGAGAAAATCAATCAGTGTTGTCGGGGTACCACTCATTCCTACCATTGCCATTATTTCAGGCATACTTTTAGCAAATGTTTCTAGCGCTGTTCCTAGCTTAGGATCATACATTGCTAACATGATCGTTGTATACATTGTCAAAATCAAACAAAAAATAACTAGTATCTTATAATTAGATTTCCATTCTAATTTAAATAGCGCTTTATTGAACATGTTGATTTCCTCCATAAAATTGCATAAAAATTTCTTCTAAACTTTGGTGTGCAATATCAAAATTCATTAATTCGTAGTTATTTAAACAACTGATCAATTCATTAATTTCATGCTTTATTACAACCTCAACAACATTATCATCAGCATTTCTAATTGTAAAAGATTCTTTTTGAAATTTGTAAGCATCTTGATGATTTTTAAATGTTATTATATATATCTTTTGTTTCGATTTCTTTAATGTGTCAATATCCTCAATACTCACCATTCGTCCTTGACGAATAATTCCTACCCGATCACATGTTTTCTCTACTTCTTCAAACATATGTGAGGACATCAAAATAGTCTTACCACGCTTCTTTTCTTCAATAATTAAATTAATAAACTCACTTTGCATTAAAGGATCAAGTCCACTAGTTGGTTCATCTAAAATAAAAACAGCTGGATCATGCATAAAAGCTACTACCAAACCTATCTTTTGTTTCATCCCTTTTGACATCTTTTTGATTTTTACATGAGGATCAAGATCAAAGCGTTCAATTATTTCTTCAGCACGCCCCAAATCCTTCATTCCCCGATACTCAGCCATAAATTTAATAAACTGAATTCCAGTAACCTCCTCCATTAAATTAATTTCTCCTGGAATATAACCAATCTTCTTTTGAATCTCTGCAATTTTCTTACTACAATCCATCCCTTCAATTAAACAGGTTCCTTCTTTAGGAATAATAAACCCTAACAAATGTCTAATTGTTGTAGTTTTTCCAGCACCATTAGGTCCTAAAAAGCCAAAAACTTCACCTTTTTCGATTTTAAAAGAGACATCAAATATTCCTTTATCATTACCATAATCTTTTGTTAAACCATTAATCTCAACAACACTCATATAAATTCCTCCCGATAGAAATTCTCTTTTATAATATCCAAATATCTAAAATACTCATCTTGAATCTCTTTCATATTAACATTTTCTAAATCCTGATATCTATCCATATATCCTTGCGACATCCAATAAATTATGTTCCAAACTTCTTCAGGATCAACTCCTGCTTTAAACTTACTAATATCAGCACGTTTAATTAAATTATATGATGCTATTACCTCTGCATATAATTGTTCATAACTATTTCCTACTATTTCCTTACGATTTTGGTAATAGCGCAGTGAAAAGCCATAAATATATGGATATTTAGACATCATTTCCATTTTGCCTAACACTGCTAATTTAATTGCATCAAAAAAATCTTTACCATCTATAATATTCATTTTTTCAAATAACTTCATCACTAGTCTAGCGCTATATTGTGCTAAGTACTGATACAACTCTAGTTTATTGTGAAAATAATAAAACAATAGTCCCTTTGATATTCCCGCTTTGGCTGCAATATCATCGGTTAATGCATGTTTATAATCATTTTTACTAAATACTTCTAACCCTGCATTAATAATGGCCAGTCTTTTTTCTTCGTTTAATTCAAAGAATTTTTGGTTCATTTTATCACCCCTTTGACTGACTTGATTAATTAAATTATAGCAAATTGACTCGTTTCAACAACCCCTCGTATCAATCTTTATGCAATCTTAATAGTCCAAAAAATAAAGACCAAAATGAAATATTTTGATCTTTTCATCATCCTATCTTACTAAACTCTTAGCTAACCAAATATCTGGTTTTCCTAAACCATTGGCATCAGGAATCACCCCAACTATTTGATATCCTATCTTTTGATAAAACTCATAGGGATGTCGTTCAAGATTCCTAATATTTTTTATCTTTGAATATAGATCATCAAATAAATTAGTATTAGCCAATGTTGTTTTATCAAATTCATCATCACTGCCTAAATAAATGGTACAGCAGCCACAATTCTTAAGCTCATTTTCTAATGCTGTACAAAGCTTTGTACCAATACCTTGACCTTGCCACTTTTTAGAAACCGCCAAAGGATGCAATTCCCAAGCAGTGATTCCATACTGGGGAATAGCCCCAACCAACCCCATCAATATATCATTTTCAACTGCCCCCAGCATTATTCTATTTGTCGATAAACATTTTGTTATTTCTAGCTCGGCACAATCTTTATATGCATATGGAAATGCTTCAATCAATAATGTAGCTGCCTGCTGACGATAATAGGTTAAATTAGATGTTAACTTAATTATTTCCATATTTTCACCCCTTTTACTTATATAATACCATCTATTTTACTTTAAGCTGCTTAATTCTTATTTTTATATTATTAATAATATAAAAATAGGCTGTAACTAAATAGAATAAATTTATTCTAGAGGGGTTATACCTCTTTTTTATTTCAACTGTTTTTGGATATTCATAAATGTAATGTAAATATCTTTATTTTTAACTATTATAAATAATTATTTCTCTTTTCGATACTTTCTATGTTGGTTTTCAAGAAATGTGATACTAGAATAAAAACTGTACCAGTTAAATGAAAAAAAGCAATCAGCCCTTCATGCCTACAAAGCTCATATCACTTTCCTTTCTTAATAGAACTGCTAGCTATCATATAGATTTACCTCAAAAGTATTCTAACAAAGAGTCCAGTTTTTAGCTATTTAAAATACTTATTTATTAAATCGTTTATATACATGTCACCCCAATATCATATTTCCTGCAAAACAGGCATTAAAGACTCCCCCGCTTTGAAAGATAGTATTCTACTTTTGGAAAAATTTAAGGATATTCTTTTCTTATAATGCAGCCTCGAGTTCTTTTAATTGTGTACTTAACATTTTGTGTGATATAGTCCCTAATGGACGTTTTAATTCACTATATCGCATTAATTCAGTTTTCCAAAGCTAAAACAAAATATTCATCTTCTATTTGCCACCTATAATTGACATTGTATATTCAAGATGGTTTTGAATTAACTGCTCCATTTGTTTACATCTATACTTATTTTTTCTTCCATTTTAAACTCTCCTTTTAGATAGTATCTTACCTAAAAGTGCATACTATTATTTTTGTTAAGGTAGTGCTATATTACACTTAATAAAAAGAAAAAAGGAGTAATGATGATGAGAAATTTAGATAAATCAATTTCAATCAACGGATTGACGTTAAAAAACAGATTAGTAATGCCCCCAATGGCAACATCAAGTGCTAATGATGGTGAAGTAAGTCAAAGAATTCTTGATTATTATGATAAGAAAACAAAAGGTGGATATATTGGATTAGTCATTACTGAACACAGTTACATTGATATTCAAGGAATGGCCAATCCTAAACAAATGTCAGTAGCAAAGGATAGCGATATAAAAGGATTAAAGCAATTGGTAAATATAATTCATAACAATGGAAGCAAGGCGTTTGCTCAAATAAATCATGCCGGTTCAATGGCAAGAGGAACAGGATTACCTACTGTTAGTGCAAGTAATACAATACCAATAACAATGAAAGAATCCAATATCGAAATACCAGAAGAATTGAGTAAAGAACAGATTCAATATATAGTAAAAAGATTTGCTGATGCAGCCAGACGCGTAAAGTTAGCAGGTTTTGATGGGGTAGAAATTCATTCTGCACATGCATATCTTTTAAATCAATTCTATTCGCCAATAACCAATCATAGAACAGATGAATATACTGGTACAACACTTGAAGGTCGATTGAGAATTCATAAGGAAGTTATTGAAGCAGTTCGAAGTGAAGTTGGAGAAGACTTCCCAATTGCTTTACGCTTAGGTGGGTGTGATTATATGGCTGGCGGCTCAACAATTGAAGATTCCATTAAAGCCTCTCAAATGCTTGAAAGTTATGGTGTAGATATCCTTGATATAACTGGTGGAATAAATCGCTATATGATTCCATGGAATAAAGAGCCAGGATATTTTTCAGATATGACAGAGCATATTATGGAAAAAGTTTCTATTCCAGTTATTTTGACAGGTGGAATAACTAATGCCATGGATGCTGAAAAACTACTGCAATTAAACAAAGCAGATTTAATTGGTGTTGGTAGAGCTATTCTAAAAGATGATAGTTGGGCAAAAAATGCAATGGAACAAAAATAATGCATATACTGGTATCTATAATACAAGTATTTGTTGAATTACGATACAATAAATCCGGAGATGAATACTATCTCCGGAAATGCGGCAATGACCTCTAAAAAATTTAAAAAGAAAGTAAGAAAAGTTTCCAAGAAGTTAGGAAAAATTGCCTAAAACTTATATTTAAAACCATTTTTAAGATGGTAATTCTTCTTTACCATATCATATTTATTATTAATTTAAAATATATTTTGAAATTATAAAATTTATTACAATTAAAAACAGATAAATTTGTATGTACCTAAGAAAAACATTATTCATTAATATATTAGAAAAATTATAAAGGAGAAAATACATACCTTTTATATGGGGCTTTGAATATAATGGGGAATTGATTACTTGTTTGAAATCACATGCCATAAGATTTATAAGATAATAAAAATAATGTATTTTTAAGTATATATTTTGATATTTAATCTTATTTAAAATATAGATTACAGTGTATATGAATAGCGATACAGCTGATAAACAATTATTTCTTGGATTTTGGGATTAATATAATAACTATCTTTTTCTTTTGTGAGTAAGATAGTTATTTTTTCTATAATTATCTCAAAGAGTAATGTTACCACTATCGCTATAATTACGATTTTTTGATATTATTTTCACTATATAATTTCTAAATAATCAAAAAAGACAAGAAATAAATACCATGCTATAATAAGTACTGAAAAAGTTTAAATTGTAATGTAAGTTTACTATTTTAATTTTGGAAAATTATTCAGTATATTTGGGACATAATAATATAATGGGATATATTTTTATCAATTGCTATAGTATTTTTTAAAAGGAGGTAAAAATGAAATTAATATTAAGTGATAAATATCTAAATCTTGACGTATCAGATCATTCTAATACAAAATTTATAGATCTATCATCATTAAATATAGCTAACTGCACTGGATGCTTTGGCTGTTGGACTAAGACACCGGGGAAATGTGTTATACGTGACGATGCAACAAAAGTATATCCGTACATTGCCAAGAGTGATAATTTAATTTATATCAGTAAAATATTATATGGTGGTTATGATATCCCTATGAAGACAATGCTTGAACGTGCAATTCCGATTCAAAAGGCATTTATTAGAATACTAAACGGAGAAACACATCATGTTCAAAGAAGTGTAGAATTGAAAAATGCTACAATTATTGCCTATGGAGAAATAGGCACTGAAGAAAAAGAGATATTTAAAGCTCTGGTTGAAAGAAATGCTAAAAACATGAATTTTAAACACTATAAAATATTATTTACAAATGAACAAAACCTAGAAAAAACTGTGAAAACGGAGATGATAAAATGGAGCGAATAGTGATATTAAACGGAAGTCCGCGAGCACCTAAATCAAATTCTAAATGTTATGCAGACATTTTTTCAAAAAAATATAATAAAGACATTGAATATTACAATATAACAAAGCAAAATCATGATAAATTATGTTCTAAAATGAATGATTTCTCCGATATGTTACTGGTTTTTCCATTATATGCTGACGGGATTCCTGCTACACTTTTAAATTTTCTTAAAAGTCTTGAAAACAACTTACCAGATAAAAAACCAGTAATTTCAGTAATAATAAATTGTGGATTTTTAGAATATACACAAAATGATTTAGCAGTTAAAATGATAGAGCTGTTTTGTAAGAAAACAAATTGTGAGTTTGGATCTGTTTTAAAAATTGGTAGTGGAGAAGCAATCCTAAAAACCCCTTTCAAAATATTTGTAACAAGAAAAGTAAAGAAATTAGCAAATTCAATCCTATCAAAAAACTATAAAACACTCCATATAACAATGCCGCTCACCCCAAAATTATTTATTAAAGCATCAACAAAATATTGGATTGAATATGGAAACAGAAATGGTATCACAAAAGAACAAATGGATACAATGAGTATAGAGGATGACAATACCTTAGTTTAACAGCTATATCAAAAAGGAGCTCTTATGATTTTAAATGTAGTTAGTTTTGATGAAGCTGCGCTCCATGTTCTTTTATACTAGCAATTATTCATATATTGTGTTTTTGGATAGAAGTTTAGAGTGTTTATCGAGAGCCCAACTAGATTATATTTTACATCAAGTCCAAACAGCCCAACTAATTTCAATATCTTCTGTTTTAGAATTTTAGTCCCATTTTCTATTAGCTAATCTTTATTTGAAAATCTCGGAGCATCATCCTTAGCATCTATTTGAACTTTTTGTACAAAATAATCATTATTTTCATCTATTAAATCAACAATAAAATTATATATTCCATCATTATACTCAGTAATATTCTTTTTAATAGCTTTATGCATTAAAGAAAAGAACTCAATATAGCTTATATTTGCAGTAAGTATTAATCCTATACAATCCTCTATATTGTTTTTTTGTATTATGTATGCCTACAAAACTCATATTGCTACAATCCTTTTTTAATAAATAATCAGCTGCATACATTATATTACCGCCAATTGTATTCTATCAAAATATGTATTTATTTACTGCTTTTAGAATATTAAAACAAAAAATCTCTTTAGTTTTGTTTATCTAAAGAGAAATTTTATATTATAAAAATGTTAGCAAATTTTAAAGATGCTTTTACAGCAGATATAACAATCATAATATTTTTTCTTTATCTGTAAGCTAGATTAATATAATATATGGAATGATAACTACTATTTTATACTATTCAGTTCTATCTTAGTATTCCATATCGATGATAGTCAAATTAGTCTGAATCTGATGATTTCAAACAATGTCAAACTGCAACATTTTTAAAATTGTCATATGCATTAAATTATATATCATTTATTATCATACCTAAAGACATTCTTCGTCAAAATGATAAATCCTTAATTGATTTTACACAACTTTTTGATATCATGCATTAAATAATCCTTCTCTATTAGAGGCTTGAATATATTTAAAATATTATCATCTAATTTATTCAAAATCTGAATATAGATAATTGGATGATAGTCAGCAAACATAATAGTTGATGGATTATTTTTTATGAGTGACAAAATTGCATTGAGATTTCCATCTGAAATATCAATACTATGTTTTGTGCAAATCAATCTTAAATCTTCAAAAGACATTTCTTGTATCTTGTGATTAATTGTTTTTATGGTATCATTCATAAACATCATACCTCCTTGCAATAGCAGTGCAACGAAAATATCTTTATACTTTAATTATACTAATATTCAATAAGTTGTAAATTTATATAATAAGATTTTGTTTGATATTCAAAACAAAATTATCAAAATAGAATTAAGAAATATATATAAAGAAAATAATTTTACCAATACCATCAAATTAAGATGACAACATTTTAATTCAAAGGAATTATCTAAAATTAATTGCATTGAATTGTTATTTTTTATAAAAAAACATATGATAAAAAGTGGCTGTAATGATTGTGTAGTTTTTTAGCTATTTTAGAGTATTACAGTTCTTTTTTTGTAAATTAAAATAAATGATAAAATTTTAGCCTTTTTACTCTGTCTTTTCCTCATTAATTTACTGTTTTTTGACGCATTTTAAAAGAATTACCTTATTTTTGAAAAAATTTATATCTCTAATTTTACACCTGCTGGTGTTCTTTTAGGAAGCTTTCCATAGATTGCTTCATATTTTTCATCGATGGTATATATGTTTTTAAATCATTACCGTTACTGCTGATATATATAATTCTTATAATTCCATCACTTGTCCCAAATTGGATATTATATTCAGATTTAAATACATTTGTATGCTTATAGTAATCGTATTTTATATGCATAAATGTTACATCAGGATCTATTTTGAAACAGCTGTTACGGTTTCCCGGCATATCTATATGAATAGTATATTCCCATCAAACATTTTGTGATAAAAACAGATTGGTTGGATTAAACTATTGCGTCACAGGCAACGTGCATAACAGTGTATCGTTTTTCCAACGTATGCGTTACTAAATGAAGAATATAAAGATAGGACAAAAAATACATGTTTAAATCCAGAATATATCACACTGACAATTTGTAAGACGATATTAGAAAACAAACAAAAGATGTATGCACCATATAAAAGATCAATCACAAAAAAAGCTACATTAAAAAATATGAATATGTATGTCCCAACATAAAGATTTTAGAATACAGCGCTACAAATAAGTTAGGATATAGGAAATACAAATTAAATCCATAGAATTGCAAAAAACATCACAATTTGAGATATACAAGAGTAAAAAGGGCTTAAGGAGAATCAGCATCAAGGACTAATGATTTTTGCGTATCACATTCTAAAAATAATAGCAAGATAGGGGAACAACACTGTATGTAATCCAAAAACGCTATTTTTCTATAAGTTAGTCAATATAAAAAAAGCGATACTCGTTTTGGAGTATCACTTTGTCAAAAGTCTGAAAAAAGCGTTCATCATAGAGTGTTTTTTGCACAAGACAAAACCACAACATAATTATTTACCCGTTACAGCCTCTTTCTTAATATTTCTATATTCTTTAATGTATGGATCCCGATAAAAAGAATAAGCTAACTGTAAACACATACAACACCAAATTACCGGTTCACAAATAATAACCCCAAAATATCCTAACAATGGAATAAACAGCCAAACAAATACTATTTTCCCAATAAATTCAATTATGCTTGAAACTAAAGGAATAATCTTACGCCCCAATCCCTGTAAAGAATTTCTAAGATTCAATAAGATTCCTAACATACAATAAAATGGAGCATTTAGCATTAAATATAATGAACCATTATCAATTACTACTGCACTACTTGACCCTGACAATAATTGAACTAGAGTTGAGGCAATAAAGAATAATACAACTGTTGCAATAACACTCCACCCTACTGCAATTAAATTAGCATAACGGACCCCTTGTCGAATTCGCAATCCTTGATTTGCCCCTTTATTTTGTGAAACAAAAGTAGATAGGGCTAGACCCAATGTTGCTGCAGGCATCATACAAAAACTATTTAATTTACGAGCAGTAACATGTCCAGCAATAATTAAATAACCAAATTTGTTGATGGCGGTTTGCAAAATAACAGTTCCTGTAGAAACAATCGACATCATTAATCCCATCGAAAAACCTTGCCCTGCCAATTCTTGATATAGTTCCCTGCTAATTTTAAAATGCTCTTTGTGAGGAAGCAAAATAGGACATTTTTTATAAATATAATAAAAACAAAGAATTGCCGAAACTCCTTGAGCAATAACAGTTGCAATAGCAGCACCTTGAATTCCCATATTAAATTGAGTAATAAATAATAAATCTAATCCTACATTCAAGACTGAAGAAATAAGTAAAAAAACAAGCGGCATTACACTATTGCCAATTGCTCGCAATAATCCAGCACACAAATTATAAGCAAACATTACCCCAACAAAAATAGTAATCATAAAAATATAATCATATGCCTCATTAATTATATTTGCTGGTGTATTTAATAATTCTAATAGCGGATATAAACAAAACTGTGAAAAAAGCATTAAAATAATAGTTAACAAGATTCCTATTACGATTGATCCCGCAACTGATTTTTTTAACAAGTTCTCATCTTTAGCACCAAAACTTCGTGCTGTAACAATACTTAATCCATTTCCTACCCCTAAAGCAAAACCAACTAATAATTCATAAATAGCACCACATGCTCCAATTGCCGCCAATGATGTATCCCCTAAAAAGTTTCCTACGATCATCGTATCCATAGTATTGTAAAGTTGTTGAAAAACATTAGCCACAAATAATGGAAACGCAAAGATCAACAATGATTTTAAAATTGGATCTTTGGTTAAATCAACTTTCATTTTAAACATAATTTTCCCTCTTTTATCTATTATAACTCATATTATTGTATTCCTATTATCGCCACTTTTCAACAATATCCCTTTTCAAAGAATGAAAAAACCAAGTTAACACTTGGTTTATAATGTCGCAATAAAATCTTTTAATATTTCGTAACAATTTACAAATGATGCAACTTCCATACGTTCATCTGGAGTGTGGATGTCTGCCATATTAGGACCCATCGTAATAATATCTAGCGCTGGCATCTTTCCTTTAAAGATTCCCGTTTCTAGTCCACCATGAGTAGCTACTTCTTTTACTTCTGCTCCAGTACGTTTAAAATAAAATACTTTAAATAAATCACGTAATTTTGAATGTTGGTCGTAATTCCAACCAGGATAATAATTTGCTGGAGTAATTGTGCCACCAAAGGCATCTGCAATAATATCTAATTCATCAACCATGTTCATCACAGCGCTTTTCATTGGTGAACGTAGTAAATAATCTATTTTTAATTGTTTATCTTTAATTGATACTACACCCATATTTAATGAAACCGTTGTCAAATCTTCAATCACTAATGAACGTTCGACAAAACCACTCTTAGCTGCCATCATTAATTTTATAATATCTTTTGATTCTTTTATACTCAACGTTTGCTGTGCAATATCATTATTTAATGATAACTCAACTTTAACACCAGGATCACTAATTTCAAATTCTTCACTAAAATAATCTTGATACTCATCTGCCACTTCCTGAAGTAACTTAAAATCACTTGTACTAGCAAAAACAATTGCACATTCACGGGGAATCGCATTATTTTTTAATCCACCATTTAGATCCACTAGCTGGATATCTAAATTTGCCTTGATCATACCATACATAACTCGAGCAGCCAATTTATTGGCATTTCCTTTACCGCGATGAATCTCACCTCCAGAATGTCCTCCTGACAATCCTTTTATTAATAATGTATAAGTTGGATTTTCATTACTAGTAAAATATAATTCCTTAGTAATCATTACATCACAGCCTCCTGATGAAGTTGTGCAAATTTCTCCTTCATTTTCACTATCTAGCCCAATCATTCTTGTCGCCTTTAATAAACTTGCATCAAAACCTAACGCTCCATCAAGACCAACTTCTTCGGCAACTGTAAAAACACACTCTAAAGGTGGATTTTTAACATTAGGATCACTTAAGATTGCCAACATATAAGCAACTCCATAGCCATCATCTGCTCCTAATGTCGTCCCATTAGCACTAACATAGCCATCTTCAAGATACAAATCTAATGGATCATGTTCAAAATCATGATTACTATCTTTATTCTTTTCATTGACCATATCCATATGTGCTTCCAACATCAGTGTTTCATGATTTTCATATCCTTGACTAGCTTCTTTGTAAATAACAATATTATTTAAGTGATCCCGATGATATCTAAAACCTTTTTCTTTCGCGAATGCTTCAACAAAGTCAGCAATCTTTTCTTCATTATAAGAGCCATGGGGAATTTTACAAATTTCCTCAAAATAATAATTAACTAAAATCTCTGTGTCTAAAACAGCCATTATACCTAACCTCCATTTTCACTATTTTTATTATAACAAAATGTTTAACTAATTAACAAATCAAATTAAATGATGTATAATAATATTATTAAAGGACTTTAATAATTATTTTAATTTAGATTAACCTGTCATTAAATATCACAATCATGTATAGCTTTTAGGAGGACTAGCCAATGAAAAGACAGGCATTAATACTAAGCAGTATTTATTTGATTATAATGTGTCTAGGTTATATTTGGTGCTATCCTTTTTTCAAAATAGAAACAATTCTTTTTGATTTGATCTTTAGAACAGTTTTATGGTCAATATCTAGCTATGGATTATATATTGTCTTGCTAATACTAAAAAAATTCAGTTTGTTAAAAAACATTGCTATTAGCAAACCATTTTTAATAACCTGCCTCCCTTACATTTATTTAATTATATTTCTTGTAGAAGGATTCATTGGTTTAGTAATGGTTTTTGTTTTTAAAACATATGTTTTTGCTTACTCTTTTTTCTCAATATTAACTATCCTCCATGCAATCAAATTATCTCAAGATCTTCTCAACAATTATTGTACTTATTAATAATGCAGGAGTGGCGGAATGGCAGACGCGCTAGTTTCAGGTTCTAGTGAGATTTTCTCGTGTGGGTTCAAGTCCCATTTCCTGTACCATAATTAATTTAAAGTTTGTCGATTGTTATCTACAAACTTTTTTGCATTTATTTAATAGCCTAAAGCCCCCTGCTAAACTCACACTAAAGTGAAAAAACTTTTACTCTAGGTTACTATCTGATAGAATATAAGAAAAGCGAGGTAAGTAAATATGATTAGAACACGAAGATCAGCCTTCTTAAAATAGAAAAACTAACTATATATAAATCAAGGAATTTTAGGAACATATAAAACAATGAATCCAAGTTATACTATTTTTCATTTCGACGATGAAACTTTTTCTATCCTATGGAGTGAATATAATTATAAATTTAAATATTTCTATCCAAATTACTTAAATAATCTTAAAACTTACGGTGAAATTAAAAAATATTTCCTAAACAAGAATCTGTTAATTCATTTAACTTTTCCTGTCCACCCTAGGTAACATTCAATGAGTTTTTTTAACAATTAATGATAAGCCACATTACTTATTACCAATTTTCGCAATTGGTAAATACTACAAACAAAATGATAAAACTCTTCTATCACTATCAATTAGAGTACATCATCAATTATGTGGTGCTTACCATGTTTCTCATTTTATTAATGAATTACAAATTATGATTAATGAACATAAATTTATAAAGGAATAATGATATGATTGAAATTAATAAAAAACTAGTACAAAACTTAATTAACGAACAATTTCCTCAATGGAAAGATTTAGTAATTGAACCAGTCGCTAAAAGCGGACATGATAATCGAACATTTCATTTAGGATCAAAGATGACTGTCCGTTTGCCTAGTGGTAAAGGCTATGCAGCCCAAGTTGAAAAAGAACTTACATGGCTACCTTATCTCCAAAAACATTTAACCATGACAATTTCTTCGCCAATAGCTAAAGGTTATCCAAGCTGTGGATATCCATTTTCTTGGTCAATCAACAAATATATAGAAGGTGATACTTTAACAAAGCAAAACATTAATAATTTAAATGAATTTGCTGATGACCTAGCTAAATTCTTAAAAGAATTTCAGAAAATTGATACAACCAATGGTCCTCAAGCAGGACTTCACAACTATTATCGTGGTGGTGATCTAGCAGTATATCACAATGAAACAATCGAAGCTTTAGAAAATCTTAAAACCGTTTTACCAACTGAGCTGCTACTGAAAATCTGGCAACGTGCCCTTAATGCATCAGTATCTGATTTAAATGTTTGGGTTCATGGCGATATAGCCCCTGGCAATTTACTTGTTAAAAATGGTAAATTAGCAGCAGTAATTGATTTTGGTGTTTTAGGTGTTGGAGATTCTTCTTGTGATTATGCAATGGCTTGGACTTTTTTTGAAGAAGAAAGCCGACAGCGATTCTTAAGAAAACTAGATCAAGGGATGATTGATCGTGCTTGTGGCTGGGCTTTATGGAAGGCCCTGATCACATATAATAGCGATGAAGCAGAACGTGCGGAAAATGCTCAATATACAATCAATGAAATTATTAAAGATGAAAAAAAACTTGGTTAAATCCAAGTTTTTTTATCCTTTTTGTTCAATTTTATCTAATGCTTTAATAACATCCCAACAAAAATTATTTGGTTGTGCTAATTCTACGAAATGATGTCGCTTGAATTGTTTCATTACATTTTTTTGGACTCCAGCAAATAAAACATTAATATTATTTTGGCGACATAATTCTACTACATCAATAAACTCCCGGATCCCTGAATCATCGATTGAAGGTACACCACGCATTGAAAAAATAATATTATTACATTCATTTAAAATCTCATTAACTTTTGTAATTATTTGTTCTTGATTTCCAAAAAACAATGGACCAGCCATATAAATTACTTTAGTCCTTTGATGATCATAATTTAACTCCTTATCAAGTCGTTGTGGTTCAATATCACTTGTTTCAATATCTAAATCAGAATTATTGATTACAAATAAAATCATAGATATAAACACTCCAATTACAATTGCAACTGTCAAGTCAAATACAACGGTCGCTAACATTGTTACTAAGAATTGTGTCATACTTGTTTTTATTCGTTTCGAAAAAAATTGTTTAATTTCATGCCATTCATTCATTTTCCAGGCGGTCATAATTAACACACCGGCTAAAGCTGATAAAGGAATTCTTGACATAAATGGACCTAAAACAAACATTGAAATTAGTAAAGCCGCTGCATGAAAAATACTAACTAAACGCGTTTGACCGCCAGCTTTAATCGCAACACTCGTTCTAGCAATAGCAGCTGTAGCAGGAACACCTCCAAAAAAAGGAATAACCATATTACCAATCCCTTGTGCAAAAAGTTCTTGATCAGCATTTAACTTTTCATTTTTCATTTTTCCAGCACTAGCACCGCATAAAAGTGATTCAATCATTCCTAACATAGCAATACTAAATGCAGGAATAATTAGATTTGTTATTGCTGTTAAATTTAAACTATTCAATGACAAACGAGCTTTAGGCAATAATGTAGATGGAATACTCCCGACCTCTGCTACATTAAATTTAAATACTAAATTAATAATCAAAGCAATAATAATTCCAGCTAATGAAGCCGGAAATATATTTCCCCATTTTTTAGGCCATAAAATAATAATTGCTATTACTAGTATCCCAAAAAACAGTGCCTCTAAATTTACATTAAAGCCTAACATACGATAAGATAAGATTTTTTCAATCGGATTGCTTCCTTTCGAAGTAACTCCAAAAAAATTATCAATTTGTCCAGTTGCAATAATTATTGCGATTCCACTCGTAAATCCAGTAATTACACTAGCTGGTATAAATGATACTATCTTACCAAACTTAAATAATGAAGCAATTAATAACATTACCCCAGAAATAAAACTAGCAACAAACACCCCCTGTAAACCATATGTAGTTGACAATCCAATTAAAATTGCTGACATTGCTCCAGTTGGTCCAGAAATTTGATACGATGCCCCAGATAAGCCACCGATCAATAATCCTGCTATAATCGCTGTAATCAAACCAGCCCCAGCATCAGCACCACTACTCACCCCAAAAGCCAAAGCTAACGGCAACGCAACCGCAGCTACGGTTAATCCTGCCAAAATATCCATTACTAGCTTTTGACCATTATAACCTGCAAATTCTTTTTTCAAACTTAATACATAATCTTTAAACATCCTACCCTTTATCCTTTCAAAATACTTTTTTATTATAATGATAAATATTAGTGATTTAAAGTAAAAAATAAATATTTTACTGTTTTTTATTAATATTTCTAACTTATTATAAAAATATCGATAAAATCATCAACCATAAAAAGACTACTACTTCTACTCTAAATACATTAAAAGAGGCTATAACACCTAAAAGTTTAAAAAACTTTATTCCTTATAGCCTCTTTTATTCAGCCTCTCCAATAATATCAATTAATTTAGCCAATGGTTCACTTATATATTTTTCTTGATGATATAAAAGCTTTGTTTTATTATAAAGCAATTCATCTGTTTCCACCGTTTTTAAAGTACCATGCTTTAACTCCTCAGTAACTAAAAGAGTAGGTAAAACCGCAAAACCAAATCCAGCCTTACATGCTTCAATCAGGACCTTTGAATTTACACTTGTCCATTTAGGATATGCTGCCAATCCTCGCAAATATAAACAACTATCAATAATATCTCTAGTTGCACTCCCTTTTTCACGAAGCAAAAGATCATGAGTACAAAGTTCTTTTAATGTAATTTCATTATCCGCAAAATAATCTGGTGCACATAAAACGTTTAATTGATAAGAAGAAAAATCTATTACAATAAAGGGTCCTGGTGGAACTACTCCCTCTACCAAAGCAAGATCGGCTTCTCCACATTCCAAAACTGCCAATGCTTCTTTTGCACTGACCACTTGCACCTCAACCTTAATATTAGGATAGCTGCTTGCAAATTGTTTTAGAATCTTTGGTAACCAAAAGGTTGCAATAGTAATACTTGAAACAACTTTTAGAGGCGCACTCATTTCCAAAACATCTATTTGTTTTTCTAAGTCATGATATAGTGATAAAATTGGAATAACTTTTTCCAATAATAATTTCCCTGCAGGAGTCAATATAATTGCCTTTGATAAACGATCGAATAGGACAGCATTTGTTTGTTGTTCTAATTCCCTAATCGCATGCGATACTCCAGATTGCGTAATAAATAATTGTTTTGCTGCTTTAGTAAAACTCCCTGTATCAACTACTGTTTTAAATATTAATAAATGTCTAAGGTTCATAGCTTTCTCCTATCATGAATAAAAGTAATGTATTTCATTAAATTATATCATTTTACTAATGTATATACAACTTATATAATCTTGATATATAAAGGAGAATATTAATGAAAGCAAATAAACTAAAAGACCTTACATGGTTGTTCTTTATCAATATTTTTATTAGCAGCTTTACATTTGGAGGTGGTTATGTGGTTGTATCAATGGTTCGTAAGTATTTTGTTGAAAAAAGAAAAATTTTCAATGAAAGTGACTTAATCACCATGTCGGCAATTAGCCAAACAACACCTGGAGCAATCGCAATCAATCTTGCGGCATTAGCTGGTTATAAAGTTGCCGGTACCATTGGAACTATCGTTAGTTGCATTGGAGCGATTATTCCGCCAATTACTATTTTGGCAGTTGTTTCATTATGGTATCAAGTTTTTAGTACAAATCACATCATTATGGCTATCTTAAAAGGAATGCAAGCCGGAATTGCTGCTATTATCGTGGATATCCTAATAGGAATGACAAGAGCTATTAATGAACAACATTCAAAATTATTAACCGCGATGATTCCTATTACTTTCATTGCCAGCTATATCTTTAAAGTTAATATCGTTGTAATAATCTTAATTACAATTATCGTAGCCACTGCTCAACTATACTATCGCCGGAGGTACTGCCAATGTTAAATTTATTTATAATTTTCTTTAAAATTGGATTATTCAGTATTGGTGGCGGCTATGCAATCATTCCTTTGATTCAAGAACAGGTCGTCAATAACTATCATTGGATCAGTGCCAATACATTTACTGACATTATCACAATTTCGCAAATGACACCTGGCCCTTTAGCAGTTAATACCTCTACTTTTGTGGGTATTCAACTAGCTGGAATTAGTGGTGCTATCGTTGCTACAATTGGTTGTATTTTTGCTGGAGCAACAATTTCAATTATCCTTTATCTTCTTTTTACTAAATATCAAAAACTAGAAATAATTACAAATATTCTAAATACTTTAAAAGCTACATCAGTTGGTTTGATCATGTCTGCCGGTGCAACAATTTTAATTCTAACTTTTGTTGAAAATAACTCTATCAACTTTTTAGCAATAATTATTTTTGTAATTTCTTTATTATGGTTACAAAAAAAGAAACCTAATCCGATTGCCCTAATGATTATCACAGGAATTATTGGATATTTCGTATATTAAGACAAAACCCGGTTACTAAATCTAATAATGACCTTTGATTTCTTATTTATTCAGCTAGTTCTAAAATGCCTAACTAAAGATTATCTTTATTTCCAATGAACATTTTAACAAAATCAAAAAAAAAACTGCCTATATGACATTAAGAAGTGTCTAATATGAATGGTTTTGGTCTTGTCTAATTTAATATCAACAATCCATTTTTTACATTACATCAACAAATTAGTCAATCAATTTAATATAGATAATTGTCTAGATTCTAAATTACTTTATTAATAACGCTGATATTCATATCCTAAACTCTAATTAATTATTCTGAATAGATAAAAATAATTGTATTTTTTATTACAAATATTTATCACTTCTTTGATAATTATCAAAATATTTAGTTTTAGTATAGCTTTCCTAACATTATTGAAAGATAACAATCTTACTTCTAATATAAATCAATACTTGACTTCATTGAATATTGAAGATAATAAATGTATACATAATTCAAAATACATGAATATCTCATTATTAAATAATTTTCCTTACTAAACCACTATTCTTATAATTGTGTGACCTAGTTACAGAACTAATTTTAAATTAAAATTATAATAATCTTGAAAATGAATCATAGATTAATAATTATGGAGGAAAAAAATGAATACTAATCAAAAAATTCTTATCGTAGGCGGAGTCGCTGGTGGCGCTTCAGCTGCTGCTCGTCTAAGACGTTTAGATGAATCTGCCAACATTATTATGTTTGAAAAAGATGAATATATATCATTTGCTAACTGTGGTTTACCCTATTATATTGGTGGTGAAATCACTGATCAAGAGGCTTTAACCTTACAAACTCCTGACAGTTTTAAAGCACGCTTTAATGTCGATGTTCGCAACTTTAACGAAGTTACTGCTATTACTCCTGAAACTAAAACCGTTACTGTATATAATCATCAATTACAAAAAGAATATCAGGAAAGTTATGATAAATTACTTCTTTCAATGGGAGCAAAACCAATCAAGCCAAATATTCCTGGAATCAATTCAAATAAAGTTTTTACACTTAGAAATATCCCTGATACTTATGCAATAAAAGAATACGTTGATACCCATAAACCAAAACATGCAATTGTTGTAGGTGGGGGATTTATTGGTATTGAAATGGCAGAAAATTTACATTCAACTGGAATAAATGTAACGATTGTAGAAATGGCTAATCAAGTCATTTCTCCGATTGACTATGAGATGGCTTGTGAAGTTCATCAACATCTTATAAGCAAAGGAATTAACTTAGTTTTAGAAACAGAACTTCAAGCTATTAATGAAGCCGGTAACAAGCTGACAGTTACTCTAAATAATCAAACTGTAGATACAGATATGGTAATTATGGCAATTGGTGTGGTACCTGAAACTAAGATTGTAAAAAATACAGAAATTGCAACTAATTCTCGCGGAGCAATCATCGTCAACGATAAGATGGAAACATCAATCAAAGATATATATGCTGTAGGCGATGCTATTGAAATCAAAAATTTTGTTACTAATAAAGCAAGTTATGTACCCCTAGCAGGCCCAGCTAATAAACAAGGACGAATTGCAGCTGATAATATTTGCGGTTTTGATCGCCATTATCAAGGAACACAAGGTTCATCAATTTTAAAAGTCTTTGACTTAACTGTTGCAAGTAGCGGAATCAATGAAAAAACTGCTAGGGAATTAAATCTCAATTACGATAAAGTCTACACATATTCAGCTAATCATGCCGGCTATTATCCAGGTGCGGTCAATATGTCAATAAAAGTCCTTTTTGATAAATCAACGGGAACCATTTTAGGGGCTCAGATAGTTGGTTATGATGGGGTTGACAAGCGCATGGATGTTTTAGCAGCTGCTATTCGTGCCAAAATGACGGGTTTTGATTTAACTGAATTAGAACTTTGCTATGCTCCACCATATGGATCAGCAAAGGATCCTGTTAACATGGCTGGTTTTGTAATTGAAAATATTCTTACTGACAAGATCAAACAATATAATTGGGATGATGTTGCATCACTGCCCCGTGATGGCAGTGTGATTCTATTAGATACTCGTACTGAATTAGAATATGCAAATGGTCACATCGATGGTTACATTAATATTCCATTGGATTCCTTGCGAACTCGTCTTCATGAGCTTAATTTAAATAAACCTATTTATGTAACCTGCCAGATTGGACTTAGAGGCTATATAGCATCACGGATTTTAAGTCAAAATGGTTTTGATACTTATAATCTCAATGGAGGATATCGCTTATATAATACAATTTTTAATCAAGAACATGATGAACCCAAAATCAAGACAATGCATCCTGCTTGTCCCATAGAAAATCCAGAAACAATTAAAATTAATGCCTGCGGTCGATTGTAAAATTATCAGCATCACTAGAAACTGCTAAAGATGGCGATATTATTGAAATTCAAACTACGGACCCGGCTTTTGCTACAGATCTAGATGGCTATTGTCGTCGTACTGGTAATGAACTAATAGAACTTAGCTGTAATAAAGGAATTAGCAGTGCTAAAATAAAGAAAGGACAGAACAGTATCTCAAACGGAAATAAAAATAATAAAAATATGATTGTTTTCTCTGGAGATTTAGATAAAGCAATTGCATCATTTATTATTGCTAATGGCGCAGCGGCTATGGGACGAAAAGTCACAATGTTCTTTACCTTCTGGGGACTAAATATCATTCGACGACCAGAAAAGGTTAAAATCAAAAAGAATTTTATTTCAAAAATGTTTGCAATGATGATGCCTCGTGGTTCAAAAAAACTATCGCTTTCAAAAATGAATATGGGTGGTATGGGAGCTAAAATGATCCGTACTATTATGAAAGATAAAAATATTGACAGTTTAGAAGATTTAATCAAACTAGCTCAAGATAATGGTGTTGAACTAATTGCCTGTTCGATGAGTATGGATGTAATGGGCATTAAACAAGAAGAATTGATTGATGGTGTTACATTATCGGGAGTTGCTACTATGTTAGCTAACGGTGAAGAATCTGATATGTCACTATTTATATAATAAAAGGAGCTTGGAATTAATTCCAAGTCTCCTTTTTATGATTGTTTCTTTTTTCTTAAAATTCCAATTCCTAAGATGCTGATCAATAATGTTCCCGCCAATATTTGAATAGATACTGAATCACCAGTTTTAGCTGCTGAAGTACTATCATCTTTTGGTATCTCTTTTTCTGGCGTAGGAATAACTGTTACATCACCTTCAACTTTATCGTTTGTATTTACATCTTCTTTTATCACTAATTGATCTAACGCTTGATGCAATTGGTCATACATCTCATCGACTTCTGCCTGTGCAGCATTTTCATCATCAATAATTGATTCTACCTTCTCTAACAAGGCTTCAACTTTAGTAAGACTTTCAGAAGTATATTTTTCTTTATCAAGTTTCAATGCAGTATTAAAAATTGATATTAAATTATTTTTATCAGCTTTTTCAACTAATGCTGCGACTACTTCATTTAATTTATTAATTGCTTCATCAACTTCATGTTTCGTAGCATTATCATCATTGAAAACTTCTTTAGCTTTTTGTAAAGTGACTGTAAGTAATTCAATTGATTGAGGGGTATATTTAGCTGTATCTAATTGTTTACTTGCTGAATTGATTGTTTCTTCCAACTCCATTTTATCAACAATCTTAGTAAGTCCTTTAACACTATCTTCCAACTGATCAATTGCTTTTAAGATATCTTCAGATGTAACATCATCATCGTTATAAACTTTAACAGCATTATTTAATGCTTCTTGATATCGCGCAATACTATTAGGGGTGTATGATGAAATATCTAAATCTTTATATTTCTTATAAATTTCCTGTAACTTAGATTTTAAAGTTGTTCCATAAACTTCAAATTCCCATAGTGAATACCCATAATCACTTCCAACTTCAATCCCTAACATCCTTACATATCGTCCTGTTACATCTTTATATGATAATTCATCAAGACCTCCATCGCCATCATTAATATCTGATATATCTGTCCAAACTTGACCATCATTAGAAACTTGCACTTTGTATTTCTTTGCACCGCTTCCTTCCCAATTCAAAATAACTTTAGAAATATTATAAATATCTTGTAAGTCTACATATATCCACTCATCATTAGATTTCCGATTAGATACCCAGCGTGATTGCTTTCCATCAACTATTTCATTTGTACCTTTACCATCAAACGCTAGCGAAGATTCATATGTTTTATTTCCATCTTTCGAATCAACATATTCTGAGCTCGCATTCGAAGATTTATTCAAAGCTAAATTTACATTTGGATTTTCAGGTTCTAATACAGCTTCCCCGTAAACTTCAAATTCCCATAATGAATATCCATAAATTCCTCCAGGCTCGATTCCTAACATTCTTACGTATCTGCCTGTTGTATTTTTATATGTCAGTTCATCAATACCACCTTTACCATCTGTAATATGTGATATGTCTGTCCAATTCTGACCATCATTAGAAATTTGCACTTTATATTCTTTAGCACCATTTCCTTCCCAGTTAAGAACAACTTTAGAAATATCGTAATCAGCTTCTAAGTCAACATAGATCCATTGTGATGTTGCTGTTGGATCATCTTTTGTTCTTAAAGATACCCAGCGTGATTGCTTTCCATCAACTGTTTCATTTGTACCTTTGCCATCAAACGCTAATAAAGATTGATATGTTTTATTACCATCATTAGGGTCAGTAAACTCGCTACTTGCCTTAGAGGTTTTATTCAATGCAATATTTACTTCAGGCACCACTGGTTCTTGGTGTAATTTTCCATACACTTCAAATTCCCATAATGAATATCCGTATTTAGAAGCACATTCTATACCTAGCATTTTAACATACCGAGCAGTAACAGTTTCATTAAATGGGATATTTGCAATTCCAGGTTGTCCATTCTCTTCTAGATAAACCTTTTGCCATGTTTTTCCATCTTCAGAGACAAGAATTTGATATTTTTTAGCACCATTTCCTTCCCAATAAAGTTTTACACCCGTTAAATCATAATTCGCTTCTAAATCTATTTGAATATATTCATCATTCGAATTTCTATTTGAAACCCATCTTGATTGATCATTTCCACCATTATTTTCAAAACTTCCATCAATAGCTCTATTTGCAGTATAAACATTGTTATAAACTGAAGAAGCTGTTGCTGTTTTATTTAAAGCAATATTCTCTAAATTTTCTGCTTCAACAAGTTCGCCATAAACTGACCACTGGATGATTTGGTATGATGAGCCACTAGAACCATTTAATTTTAATCTAACATATCGTGCTTCTTGATTACCTAAATCTGAAATGTTCTCATTACCACCTTGTCCATCAATTATAGTTTTTACTGTTTGCCACATTTGTGCATCATCAGAAATCTGAATTTCATAATTAGGTGCATAATTATTTCCCCAATCAACCTGCATACTTGAAATTTTATAAATTCCTTTTAATTCTACATAGATCCATTGATTACCGGCTGCACTCGAAATCCAAGACGTATTGGCTTTATTATCAATTGCATGAGTCGGTAAGTTCAAATCCTTTATTGTACTTGAAAATGCATTTTTATTAGCTGCAATATCCTCATCTTTATAAGAACCATACACAGAAATTTCATAAATACTAATACCATATTTTAAAGTTCTTGATTTATGTGACGAAACTCTAACATAACGCCCATATACAGATTCATCAAAATTGTATTCATCCAATAAGCTACTTCCAGTTGCCATACTATCTTTAACCGTTATCCAGTTATTTTTGTCACTAGAGACCTGAATATCATAATCATCAGAACAAGCGGATTCCCATTGAATGCTCATAGCATTAATTTCTGAATATTGTCCCAAATCAACCATGATCCAGTTCTCATCTTCATTTCGTAATGAACTCCATCTTGTACTTGTATTACCATCTACAACTAATTCTTTAGTATTTCCAGGGTCATTTGTTGACGTACTGCTTGCTTCAACAGATTTATTAAGCGCTATTGAATCACTTGCTTTAAATGTAATTTCCTTAATTTCAAAACAATTTCCATTTCCATCTTTCATGATAATCTTAATATATGGGTAGACTCCTTTTAATTCAATCGTGTCTGTCTTACCATCACCATTACTTACAGATTTCAATAATTCATAATTTTTACCATCTTGAGAAACCATAACATCATAAGCACTAGCATAATTATCACCCCAAAGAATATTCATAGATGCTAAATGTTTATTGTTGCCAGTAAACATACTGATCCATTCATTTTGCGTTTCTTCACTTTGCCAATATGTATTTTCATCACCATCAAAAGCTTTTTCGACTTCGTGTCCAATCATTGAAGAATTAGTATGATAACGATTATCTGAGCCTTCTGATAACGTCATTGTTTGTCCAGCATATGGTAATGCTCCTGAAACAAATGTTGTTTGTGTTTCTTGATTATCATAATTTAAATTTACATTTACAGTTTGATTGGCTGCTGTATCATTGACTGCTACAGAGATTTTTCTTGTATCCTCTGATTCATCAATAATAATACTGCAAGGTTGATCAACAGTAATTATATAGCCATCTTTATATTCCAATGAACCAGCTTGATAGAAATTAATTTGAGTTTGTTTTAAACCGTCATGTCTTACCGCTTGAACTTTTTCGTTATTAGCAATTACAGTAACTGGTGTATTACCGGCATATTGACTAACTGCACCTGCTGTGGTATTTGGTACGACAATATAGGCATAGCTATCATTGCTTGGCTTTAATCCATGATCTAAATAGGCTGTAAAAGTAGCCGGAGTTTCATTCTTTTTTGCTTCATCCCATAATGACGGATTATTAGTTTGAACACTATTACTTACAACTACATCCGTATTTTCTAAGAAAACATATCCAACTTTTCCATTATATAGCCAATTAGTGTTATAAATTTGTTCTTTCGTTCCCTCAGCAACACTTTGACCACCAACATTTACATCTTCAGCTTCGCATTGATTTAATGTTGTATGGATATTGACTCCCTCAGTAGAATTGATCCCCGAACCTAGAGCAACAAATTCATCATCAAAGAAGAAATATCCTTTCTTTACTTGAGTCCCCTTTTTATTCATATCATAAGCAGTATTTCCATATTTACCATTGGATACCCCAATTGTATGTTCAGTTCCATTTGTAAAACGACCTGCATTAGCATAATCTTGAACGATTCGTGCTGCTGTTGTTGTTCCTGGACAATGAGCCCAATCATATGTTGGATAAACGTTAGTATATTCATCTCCGTCAACTGTGATTGTTGAAGCTGATGATGATGTCCAATAAATTAATTGTCCTCCGTCTTTATCATAACCTGACCAGCTGCCACGCCATTCACCACCGATGATTTGGTTAGAGTCCATTTTAATATTAACTCCGTACCCATCTCGCATGTGAGAAGCATAACCAGAACGCCACATATAATAATTACCATTTTTTCCATTAGCTGTATTTTTTCCTTGGATGTTATCAAGGATTGCTTGATATTCATCAGTTCGATCAGGATCTGATTCAATCATTCTCTTAAGTGGATCGATATACTCTGCTGCATAGTTATCATAGCCAACATCATAATCATATGGCCGATATCCAAGGTAAAGCTCCATAATATCTCCTCTGATTGTCCAGCTTGTCCCATCAATCATATAATCAGCCATTAAATCAATGACATCTTGTTCAAATGCATAACTAGTTTCTCTTAGCATATAAATCCAAAAACTCATATCTCTAAACATTGACATTCCATATCCATTAGAATAGAACTGCCTACCATGCATATAGAAACTGTTATCAACCTGAACTGCTTCAGCAGTATTATCATCAGTTTGAACAACTAAGCAATAACTTAAATAATCATCTACAAGTTCTTTTAAATCTAATTTCTTAAATCCTGTAGAATTGGTATGTTTAGTCCCATTTTCTGTAATAATTGCGTAATAAACATAATTTTGATCAAACCATAAATTATTTTGACCTGTACCATATTTAACTGGTGTTTTTTCCAATAATTTATTAAGCATAATATCCATTGCATCTTTACTTACAATGCTTTCCATAAATAAAGCAATTCTAGAAAATCTTAATTGAACTCCAATTTGATTCTCCCACCAGTTAGAAGAAGATGGATTCATTTTTCCCCAATAAACAATTGCTTTATTTAGCTTATTAATTACTTCTTCGTCATGATAAAGAGCGTTTCCCTCTTTATGATAAGCAACTGTAATTGCTTGTAGACGATCAAGAGCTAAATAAGGTGACCATGCTGTTCCATTAGCAGCACTTGATGTCGCTTTGTAGTCAACATCCCCAAAAGCGCCATCTTCTTGAATCAAATCAAGATAATCTTTTGCTTTTGAAACATAGCATGTTTCTACTTTTGACCCATCATCAATCGTGTCTAAAGTTAAAAAGTAATCTTTTAAACGCGTTTTGATTGTTGCAAAATCACTCTCACTTGCATAAGTTACATTCATGGAACTTAAAACAAGCCCAAAAGACATAACTAATGACAGGATTATTCTCAATGCCTTTTTAATCATATAATATCCTCCTTTTAAATAATATTGAAAACGCTTACTACATCTATTATTTTTAGTTATTATCACTTGAATTTCAACGAAAAATCACTTGAAAAAGTTTTTTTATAAACCTTTATAATCAGTAGAATATGGTTGAATTATAAATGATGAAAACGTCTTTAAATTTTTAAAGACGTTCGTTCAACTATTTTCACACTTAATAATTGTGTCATCGGAATATTATCTTTACGATGAATCCGATCAATTAGATTAGATACCGCCACCTCGCCCATCAGTTCCTTTTGAACTTGAACTGTTGTGATCTGCGGTACTGATTTAACACACAACGGTGTATCGTCAAATCCAACGACACTAATATCCTTGGGGACTTTTAAGCCCATATTTTTTAACGCAGTAATCACAGCAAATGCATTAGAATCATTTGCACATACTAAGACCTCTGGTAATTTTTTAGTATTCAAAATTTCAATTATTTTATCAATTTGATTAGTTAAAACATATTCTTCAATTCCTTGTAGAAAAGAATATTTTTGAATATATTCATCAACCTTTGAATAACTAACAATATTATTCTTTAACAGTGACTGTTTAAATCCAATAAAACGATCCTCAAAACTAAAGGAATAATCAAGATCTCCAAAAAAACCAATCCGTTGATACCCTTTATTAATAACATGCGTAGTCATCATATAACTACCTTGTTTATTATGCGTCAAAACACAATCACACGGTGTACATAATGATGTAAAATCTACTAGAACAACGGGTACACCAATATTTTTAAGCAGCAGCAGGTTACTATCAGATATTTTGCCTACAACTAATATTCCAGCCACTTTCCTTTCTTCAATACATTCAGGTACTACGAAGTGCCCGTCTTCAAAATAATTTAAAATTGAAAAATAACCAAATACTTTTGCTTGTTCAACGATTGACCGTAAAACAATCGAATAAAAGTGTCCTGTATCTGCATAATAACTTTGCATTAAAATACAAATATTTGATTTAGAATAAACTGATAGATATTGTCTTTTTTGATTAATGTAACCCATTTTATCAGCCATTTTTAAAATTTCCAAACGCATTTCATCGCTGACACCAGGTTTATCATTTAGTGCAATTGAAACGGCATTAATTGAAATTCCTAATTTATTAGCAATATCTTTCATCGTCACTTTCATCTTTGTTTCACCTCATTAAATAGTATAGCACATGCTCCTCGATTATAGTACTTCTCCATTTGATGCAATTACTTGTTGATACCAGGCAAATGATTTTTTTCTAATTCTACGCATATCTTTTAAATCATCATTTTCACGATTGACGTAAATAAAACCATATCTTTTCTTCATTTGTGCCCGGCTGCTTAAAATGTCAACCGGTCCCCATGACAAGTAACCACGGCAATCAACGCCTTCTTGAATCGCTAATTTCATTTCCTCAAGATGTTTCCTCATATAATCAATACGATAATCATCGATAATTTGGCCATCTGCATTTATTTGATCATTATAACCAAAACCATTTTCCACTATATATATTGGCATTTCATAACGATCATACAATTGTCTTAAAGTAATTCTAAGACCAGTTGGATCAATCGTCCAGCCAAATTCTGACATTTCCAAATAAGGATTCTTTTTAATTACAACATCATTAATATTTGTTAGACTCTCCTCACCATAATGTGAAATTGTCGACATATAATAACTAATAGATAGTGAATCCGTAATCCCTTTCTTTAATATTTCTAAATCACCATCTAAGATTTCAGGCATTGTTCCTTCATTTTTCATATTTGCAAAATAATATGAATTATAATGTCCTCTTGCAAAAACATCTAAAAAAACATAAGCTTCACTTTGAGCCTTCATACTTTCAAGTGTATCAAGAGGATGACAAGTTTCTGGATAACTTTGAACCACTGTCGCCATTCCCATAACCTTACCACCTTTTTGATGAATATATTCATTAATAAGACTATGAGCAATCAAAGTATTATGCATAATTTGATTATCAAACGTTTGAGTATCAACTCCATCCGGACAAACTGCCCCAAAAAACATTTTTGGCCCTTTCTGTAAAATTCCATTTTGTTCATTAAAAATAATCCAATTTTCAACTTTATCATGATAACGATCAACAATCTTTTTGCACAGTTCTACAAATATATCGACTACTTTGCGACTATAAAATCCATTATACTTCTCATATAAAAATGCTGGCATTTCAAAATGATATAAAGTTGGAATTGGTTGAATTCCTCTTTTAAGCAGTGCATCAATAAAATGTTCATAAAACACAAATCCTTTTTCATTATATACTCCTTCATCGCTCATTAAACGTGACCAATCAAGTGAAAAACGATAAGCATTAAATCCCATTTCCTGAAATAAATCAAAATCCTCTTCATAACGATGGTAACTATCGATTCCGTCTTTAAAATCAGAATATTCACCGGTAACTGTTAAATCACAAACCGCTGGTACTTTACCATCCAGTGTATATCCACCTTCACTTTGATGAGCTGTAACTGCCCCACCCCATAAAAAATCTTTTCGTAACATTACTTCTTCCTCCCATTCTATTTCTAGCAGTATAGCTATTTTTTATATAACAAATTACTATTACTGATATAGATTTATTATCTTTAATGTCAGCTTGAATTTCAACTCATAATCACTTGAAAAAAAATTAATTAACTTGAATAAAAAAGAATAATCATAATGATTATTCCATAATTAATCAATAGTTAGTTTATCTAATTTATGTTTATCAACTATTGTTATTTTTCCTCGTGATATTTTTACAATACCCTCTTGACTAAAATATTTTAACATCCTAGTTACAACTTCACGAGCCGTCGCCATATATTTAGCGATTTGTTCATGAGTAATTTTTAACTCTAAAGAATTATTCTTTTCAGCTTCTTCCTTAAGAAAAATAGCTAAGCGTTTATCAACAGACATAAATAAAATTTGCTGCATCGCCCACATAACATCAGAAAAACGATTGGTTGCCATTTTATACCCAAATGTTTCAACATAAATATTTTGCTTCGCCAATTGTTGAAATAAAGTTGCCGTGATTGTAATGATTTCACTATTTTCTTCAATATCAATAAAAACATCAAATGTAATCGTTTCTAAAACACATGATGCCGAAAGAATACATACATCACCTGCAAATAAACGATATAGTGTAATATCACGTCCATCTGGTGATAACATATATGTCCGCAATTGACCCTTTCTCACTAAAACCACACCTAAACAATCATCACTACCACGATGCATTGTTATGCCTTTAGCATAAGTTTGAAGAGTGGCATTTTGTTTTAATAACTCTTTTTCGTTTTCATTTAAATGATCCCAAAAAGTTAAGAATTTTGTTAATTCTTGCTCCATCATTTTCACCCTTTCAAATTAATTCAAATTTTTTAATGCTTTAAAAATGCCATCATCATTAATCGTGTCAGTAACAAAATCACTAGCTGCCTTAACTAAATCATTAGCATTCCCCATAGCAACACCAACTCCAACATGTTTTAACATATCAATATCATTATTCCCATCGCCAAATGCCATTACTTCACCTAAATTAATTTGATAGTGCTTTATCATTTGATCAATTCCCTTATTTTCTCCGCCATCAATAGGGATGATATCCGCAAAGAGCGATGTCCAGCGTGCTGATTTACAATTAGGCATATATGATAATAGTTCACTATCTTTAGTCTCGTCTATATATGCCATTAATTGAATTATCTTACTTTCAATTATTTCATTAACAGCTTTAATGGGATAGCCCTCTTTATTCAGTGATCTAGCAGCTTCACCAAGACGATAATTTTGGATATTACTATAATTACCATTTATTTCTACAAATAATACGGGAATCTGATTTTTGTTAATATATGGTAATAAATTTCTAATATCTTCTCTTTCAATATATTTTTCATGAATAACCACTTCATGATTAAAACAATACTGTCCATTACTTGTGAGAAAACCATCAAACTCGAAACAATCTTGAATCACTTTAAGATTATTAGGTGGCCGCCTAGTAGCAACGAATAATCTAATTCCATTCTTCCGTAATTTTTTTAATGCTTCAAAAGTACTAGATGGCATTAAGTGTGTATCATGATCCAATAGTGTTCCATCAATATCAAAAAAAATTGCTTTTATCATCTACTTATCCTCATATTATTTTATCTTTTAGTTCTTAACATAATAAAATAATCGTCTTTTTATTATAATGTTTTCCAATACAGTATAGCATATGTAATCCTTCAATTCATAAAAAGAGAAAGTAATAGTTACTTTCTCTTAACTACTATTTGACTAAATCAACAATCAACTCAGTACATTTATCGATTCCAATTTCACCACTATTTAAACATAAATGATAATTTTGCGCTAACCCCCAAACTTGATCAGTATAATATTTATAATTTGCTCGTCTTTTTTTGTCTTTATCAGCTAAACGTTTCTCAGGCTTCTCATCTGTTTCCCCATATAATCTGACGATCCGTTCCACTTTTTTATCAAGATCACTACAAATAAAGACATTAAAACAATCATCTCGATCTCTTAAAATATAATCTGCACATCTCCCAACGATTACACATGGTCCTTCTTGCACTAATTCTAAAATAATCTTTCTTTGCATCATCCAAATATAATCATTCATTGACATCCCATCAATATAATGACCTAAAAAAGCATAAGCAAAAGGATTACTAGATGGTGCATATTCACCATGTTCTTCAATATAATTCACATTTAATCCACTCTCTCGAGCTACTTTTTCAATTAATTTCTTATCATAAAAAGGTATGTTTAATCGTTTTGCTACCTCTTTACCAATTGTTCTACCGCCACTACCAAATTCACGGCTAATTGTAATAATGTTCTTGCGCATGATCTGCACCTCCTCCTAATCTTAGTCATTATCTATACTTTAATTTTACTACTTTACAAGCGAAAAGTAATGAGAAATCACTAATTTTATTGTCCAAAAGATATTTTTTATACCATTCATACAATAAACTATACCATTCATACAATAATTAAAATATACTAAAAGTAAGCCCCTATAATAAAGGTGTAAAAGATAACTGCAAGTAATAAAGGAGATTTCTAAATGAAAAAAATTGGATTAATGGTTGTTGATAATAGTGTGATCAAACAATTAAAGGAACTAATCATTAAAAATATTGACAGTGAATATCGTATCATTGAGATTCATGATAAGGAAATGTTATTTACAAAAAAAATGGATTTCTGTATTATTGAAGATTCTTTTGATAATCAAGGAATCAATTATGCTAAAACATTAATTGAAAATAATAATGATATGCTTGTACTAATTATCTCAAAAGACGGTTCAACTATTTTCGATGCAGTAGGTATTAATATTTCCAGCTATCTGCGCTATCAAGATATTAAAGCGAAATTTGTTCCAGCAATTCAAGATATCATCGATTATCTTGATAAACGAAAATTACTACTATTTAAAAGTGATCAGGGCATCGTCAATACCCAAACAAATGATATTGTTTATTTTGAATATTTAAATCGCATGACATATCTAAACACATTAGACAAAACATATCGCATTTTTATTCAAAACTTTGAATATCTACAAAAAATGCTTCCAAAAACCTTTTTTAAAATCTCACGTTCAGCAATTATCAATATCTTTAGATTAATTACTTTAAACAGTGAAAATGTAATTATGAAAAACTACGAAAATAAAGATATTGCTATTTCAAGAAGAAGATATCAAGATTTACTTGTAGTGTTAAAAAAACATGCTATTTCTTTTACAGAAAGGAAACTAAAAAAATGAAAACACTATCTACAAAAGCATCTAAACAAAAAATCTTATCTTTATTATTATTAGCTGGTTTATGGAGTATCATGCTGATCATTGTCTTACTCGCAGCTAAAAGTACTTGGGCCAAAAATTTAAATAGTCCTTATTGGGCTCCAGCCATCATTACAATTGGAATAATTTTCTTTATCACTTACTTCATCTTCACTGTAAGAGCGTTATTTTACCGCCAGCATGGATATGATAATCAATATATATATTATTATAAATCAACAAGTTATTTTAATATCCTTAAATTAATTATTAATACGCTTTTTAATAAAGAAATGTATCAAGATAAAATTGCCTTTAAGGATATTAAAAAATGTGAAATTGGATGGTATAATCAAACATTTAGAATACACTCATTTGGAAGTGAAGTCGCTCATCCAATTTATTTTAAGATTAATGAACAGATGGTTATTAAAACAGATTTAACTTCAAATAATGAGCATATTATTGAGTTAGCTAATCTTCTTAAAAGTCATGTAAAAGACTTTAAAGATCCCTACCATTTAGTTTTAGCAATGAACGATCGCAGTATTACTGTATACGAATATATTGAACGCATCATTCATAACAAAATAATCAAACCAAATCTATATAAATAGACGTGCGAATATTTCACACGTCTATTCTTTATTATTCAAAATTTAAATAATATATCATAAAACTATCCTGCTCACAGTTTTCCCAAGACTACTTATACAAAATTGATAAATTTTATAATTAAATAGCACCTTTTCAAACACCCTATTACTATATTCAAATTTTGATTTGAACTTTTCATAACAATTCTTTCCAATCAATTTTCAAACTTATCTAAACATATATTATTACTATTTCTTATAAATTTCCAGTATTCTACAAAAGCTTTTGTTTCACACGTAATTACTCTATTTTCTCCTCAATATAAGCCCACAAACAATCCTCATTATCATTTTCTATCGTATAGTTCAACAACCATATCCAATAATTTAATCTTTTTTATACGTTCCTTCTTAGTTTCCCATTTTTCTAACAATGTGGGGGCAAATAATCTTTTAATGTTTCATGATCTTGATTTGACCATGACATTTAAATCGCATAATAACGATTTTCTACTTTTTTTTATTCGTTCCTCATTCCAAAAATTATCACTGCTATCTAAAACTAACAATTGTTTTTTATAAGTCGATATATTTTTAGAGCTTTCATTTGATGTTGAAGTGCCACACTAATAAATGTAACAATGAAAATATCAGCAAAAATCAGTACACTAATCATGCATAATAATTCTTAATCATCATCCCCTCTTAAATGTTAAATTATTCAAATGGATAAATCATTCCCCATTGAGTCCGAATTTGACTTAGCAGTGAACTTACATCCCGAGTTAACTGTAATTCATATTCACCAAGATTATTTATAATATAATCTTGCATATCAATAACTTCGTATTGTAGTCCCTGTTTATCATCACCACATTCAATGACTTCCTGATGACCATCTTTAGTATAAGTTATCGTTGCTTGATTACTCCGCGGATAATTATTAATTTCTATATACCCCAATTCTCCTGATATGACCCCACGCTTCGGTTGTTTTGCACGCATTGTTAGAGCCATTACAACCATTTGACCATCTTGATTTTTCATAATGATTCCTGATTGTTCATCAACCCCAGTTTCAAAATAATCAGCAGTTGTAATTACAACATTAGGTTTTGATGATAAAAAGTACCGGGCAAAACTTGTTGCATAAACACCAATATCTAATAATGCCCCACCAGCTAATTCTTTTGAAAAGAAACGATTATTAACATCATATTCTTTACAGCTGCCAAAATTGACTTGAATCATTTTTACATTTCCAATTACTCCTGCAGCAACCATTTCCTTTAATTTTTTGTATAGCGGCATATGAAAAATTGTCATAGCCTCTTGTACAACAACATTATTTTTCTTAGCTAAAGCAACAATTTCTTCCAATTGACGATCATTTACAGTAATTGCTTTTTCACATAAAACATGCTTTTTCACTGCTACAGCCTGTTTCATGATTTCATAATGACTATTATGGGGTGTTGCAATATAAACAACATCAACATCAGGATCATTTAATAATTCCTCAACACTTCCATAAGCATTTTTAATTTTATATTTCATTGCAAAATCAATTGCTTTATTCATATCACGATGTCCAACCGCATATATCTCCCCATTTACATCCAACAAAGCCTGAGCCATTTCATTAGCAATTACACCACTGCCAATAATTCCCCAATTTAATTTTTTCATTATTATTTCCTCCGTCTAATCTTCATAGATATATTATACATAGATTACAAATAGAAAAACTAGCAAGAAAATAATTTTCTCACCAGTTTCATAAAAGCCTATCTTTCTGACATTTTAAAATCTCTTAAAGCTTAATAAAAAACTCAAAAATTTAAATAAAGTATTCATTTTCCCTAGGTGTTGCCAGTTTCTTGCTAAAGCTTTCTGCAAATGTTTGATATTCTTGATTGTTATTCATACTCTTAGCATGGACTGGGCAAATACGAATACATCTAAAACAAGCAATACAATCATTATTAATTGTCTTACAATCTTCTATATCAATAGCATTTGTAGGACACATATTGACGCAAACCCCACAGCCGCTGCACTGTTCATTAGTTTCTGGGCGAAATTTTCCCCCAGTTCCTCCTTCTTTATATGGGTATTTCCCTGGTACTGAAACAAATGAAAAATTATCATCTTTAATTTTTAGCCGCACCAAACTACCAAACAATTCATCACGATATAAGTCATCACGATTAGGACGACCCACTTGAATTTGACCATAAGTATGTTCACCCACTAAAGCTGCACCAGCAATAGGAATAAATCCTTGCTCCTTAACAGTATTAAATAATTCTAATAATGCATCATCATAATGACGGTTTCCATATGTAACAGTAATTACACATGATGTATGATCACCCCGAAATGATTTTAACCGTTCCAAAGCCTCGTGAAGAATTCTTCCACCGTAAACCGGAAAACCAAAAACTACAATATCATGACGACTAAATGTCATCTCTGGAATCGTTTCTTCTAGTGTTAAATCAATTTCACTTAACTCTCCCTCAAGTCCACGAGCAATACTAACAGCTGACTTCTTGGAAGTGTAAGTTGGTGAAAAATAAATTGCATATGTCCGATCAATCTTCATAATATATCCTCCCACCTTTATTTATTCTTTTATTATATCATTAAAATATGTACTATCTATTAATTAAAAATAGATTATCACAATAAATTGTATTATGATTAAACTAGAGGTGATGAAATGAGTACCTATTTTATAAATCGTATAACTATTGATCATGATTTAATCGAGCGAAACAGTTATCTAAATACAATTGCTACAATTAAATACTTTGATTTTTGATAATCCGATTACCTTTTTTGTTGGAGAAAACGGCACAGGAAAATCCACTTTATTAGAAGCAATCGCTATTAAATATGGCTTTAACCCTGAGGGGGGAACTTTGAACTTTAATTTTCACACTAACAATACTCATTCATCTTTGCATCATGCAATAATCCTTGATCGTGGTTATCGTCGTCCTGATGAAGGCTTCTTTTTAAGGGCAGAAAGTTTTTATAATGTCGCAACACAATTAGAATGATATGAAAAAAATGTTTTTAATCCCTATCGCTATTATGGTGGTAAATCATTACACCAGCAATCACATAGTGAAAGTTTTTTAACATTGATTCAAAATCGTTTTAATCAGAATAGTCTATATATTCTTGACGAACCTGAAGCCTCATTATCACCCCAGCGCCAGCTAACTTTATTAATTACTATTTATGAATTAGCAAAGCAGGGCTCACAGTTTATTATTGCTAGTCATTCACCGATCCTATTAGGAATCCCTGAGGCAAAAATACTTAATTTTGACTCAAAAGAGATAACACCTATTGATTATCAAGATACTGAGAGTTATCAAATAACAGAACTCTTTATTAATAATCGTGCCGGTCTATTAAATAAATTATTAAATAAATAAGATCATCTACCCTTTCAATATGATTTTATTTTTATAAAAAAACTAGCTGCATAAGCAGCTAGTTAAGCCATTTCTGTTAAATCATCTTTTATTTCATCAAAAGCAACGGCAATGTTTAAACCATGATCACCAATTCTTTCAAAATCAATTAATGTTTCTGTATATAATGCACTATGTTCCGGCGTACATTTTTTATCTCGCAAACGTCTTAACTGATTAAGTGAAAATTCATGTGTTGTAATATCAATACTATCTTCAATAACATCAACTTTTTCAACAATGTTATGAAGTTCATCGCGATTTAAGACATTTAATTCCTCTAAGATATTTCTTGTCAGGTCATTCATAATTTTAATTTCTCTCATCGCTTCATCTGAAAAATGTTCATCTTCACTATATAATTTCTCAGCACGTTCAGCAATATTAACCGCATGATCTCCAACTCGTTCTAAATCTCCAGCCGTTTTTAAGAATAAGCCAATTGATTTAGAATCATCGATTGGAAATTCATTAGAAATAGCATTGGTTGTAAACTGAATAATTTCTTTGTTTAAATAATCAATATATTGTTCATCTTTTAATAATTTTTCATGTGTCTTTTCATCATACTTAATAATTAAATCAAAAGCTCTTTGAACATTTTTTTGAACTATATTTAACATATTTTGTGTTTCATTAAATAATTGTGTGTTAGCGATTGCACTAGTTCCAATGTGATAATCATTAGTAAAGATACTATTATCCAAGAACTTAACAGATAATTTATCTTCAAAACCTTCTTTTTCAGGTAAAACCAAATATGACAATTTAACTAACTGCGCCCCGAATGGCAGCAATAATAATGTTGTAACAACATTGAATACCGTATGTACATTAGCAATTTGTGCCGGAATATTTGTTGGCGTCAATGACTGCATAAATGATGCAAACGGTGTTAACATACTAATAAAAACAAAGACGATCGTTCCAATAATATTAAATGAAAGATGAATGATCGTTGTACGTTTTGCATTACGCCCTGTTCCAATACTAGCTAAAACGGCAGTAATACATGTACCAATATTTTGACCAAATAATACATATATTGCTGATGGTAAAGTAATTACGCCACTCATCGCTAAAGCTTGCAAAATCCCAACCGAAGCTGAAGAACTTTGAATTATCGCTGTGAATCCAGCACCAACTAAAATACCGATTAATGGATTTTCAAACGTAGTGACAAGATTAACAAATTCCGGTGAACTTCTAAGCGGTACCATCGCACTAGACATCATTTCCATTCCCATGAAGAGAATTCCGAGTCCCGCAATAATACCACCAATTGCATCAAGTTTTTTACTTTTGAAAAAAGCAATTAAAGCAACACCGACAAATGCAATAACTGGTGCTAAAGCTGTAATATCAATTGCGATCAATTGACCTGTAATTGTAGTACCGATATTAGCACCCATAATTACCCAAACCGCATTTTCCAATTTCATCAACCCAGCATTAACAAACCCAACAGTCATGACTGTAGTTGCAGATGATGATTGGATTACTGCAGTAATAACTGCTCCTACTCCAACGCCTAGAAAGCGATTCGTCGTAAGTTTTTCTAAAATTGTTTTCATTTTGTTTCCAGCTGCTAATTCGAGACCATTTGACATCATCGTCATCCCGTATAAAAATAGCGCTAAACCACCAAACATAGCAAAGAAATCTGTAAGTTCCATCTTATTCCCCCTGTTACACGGTTACTTTAACATAAAATTTACATACTGCAAAGATTGTTAACAAATTCTTAACTTTTCTTTACATATTTTTACGCATTTTATTAAGTTTATTCAATTTTCTTGACAATCCTCCAATTTAAGATACTATTACTATAGACAGTTCATTTGTACCATCCTGTCTATAAACAAAACTAGGGCTATGCTTTTTATGTTGTTTTTAAGCAGGCTTTTTAGTGAGCCTGCTTTTTTATTTGATGGTATAGAAGGAGGAAAGATGTATTTTTTAAAAACGGAACAAAGTTTTGATAGTGCACATTTTTTAGCTGGTTATCATGGTAAATGTGCTAATATTCATGGTCATCGCTGGAAAGTCATTGCAACTATCAAAAGTGAAAAACTGCTAGAAGATCCCCAAAATAAAGGAATGGTAACTGATTTTGGAGATTTAAAAAAAGATTTAAAAATTATCGCAGATAGTTTTGATCATGCTTTAATTATTGAAACAGGCAGTTTATCAGAAAAACTATACCAAGCACTGATCGATGAAAATTTCAAAATAATCAACTTACCATTTCGTCCAACTGCTGAAAATTTAGCTAAGTATATTTACGAGGCTTTAAGTAAAAATTATTTAGTTGATTGTCTTGATGTATATGAAACCCCAAATAACTGTGCAAGTTATCGAGGTAAATTATGAATAATTATAAGGTTGTTGAAAAATTTATTAGTATTAACGGTGAAGGAAGTCGTGCAGGTCAATTAGCCGCCTTTATTCGTTTTCATTATTGCAATTTAAATTGTAGTTATTGTGATACTAGGTATGCTAATGATTCAAATAGCAATTATGAACTTTTAAGTGCTCAAAATATCCTAGATTATTTAAAAGCAAATAAAGTCGTTAATGTCACTTTAACTGGTGGTGAACCATTACTTCAACAAAATATTGATTATTTAATTGATTTACTGCTTAAAAATGGTTTTAGTGTTGAAATTGAGACTAATGGTAGTATTGATATTAAACCCTTTATTAAAGAAACTCGACCAATCTTTACTTTAGATTATAAAGTACCTAGCAGTACAATGGAAAATGAAATGTGCTTAAATAACTATCAATATTTGACTAAAAATGATGTTGTTAAATTTGTAGTTAGCAATCTCAGTGATTTAAATAAAGCAAAAGAAATAATTGATACTTATGACCTTGTCAATCGTACCAAAGTTTATTTTAGCCCAGTCTTTGGTAAGATTGAACCACGGAGGATCGTCGATTATATGGTCAAACATCATCTAAATGGTATTAATATGCAACTACAAATGCACAAATTCATTTGGGATATTAATCAAAGAGGTGTCTAAAATGATTGATACTAAAAAAATAGAGGAACACATCTACGGTATTCTTAAAGCCTTAGGTGATGATCCAGAACGCGAAGGATTAAAAGATACGCCTAAACGAGTGGCGAAGATGTATGGCGAAGTTTTTGCTGGAATGAACTATAGTAATCTAGAAATTGCAACGATGTTTGATAAAACATTTGTTGACGATTTAGACTTCGATAATCAAGAGGTTGTTGTAATCAAGGATATTGATATCTTTAGTTATTGCGAGCATCACCTCGCTTTAATGTATGACATGAAAGTTACGGTTGCTTATATTCCTTGTGGTAAAGTAATTGGTCTTAGTAAAATTGCACGGATTGCTGATATGGCAGCGAGACGTCTACAACTTCAAGAACGAATCGGAACAGATATTGCTGAAATTATTAGTCTAGTAACAAACTCTAAAGATATCGCTGTAATCATTGAAGGTAAACATAGCTGTATGTCATCTCGTGGAATCAAAAAAGTTAATAGCACTACTGTCACAAGTACTCTAACCGGTCGTTTTAAAACTGATAGTAAGCTGCAAATTTATTTACATTAAGGAGTAGTAAGATGAAAGCATTAGTATTATTTAGTGGTGGAGTTGATTCCACCACTGCATTAGCACTGGCAATCCAAGAACACGGAAAGGACAATGTAGTTGCTCTTTCAATTAGTTATGGTCAAAAACATACCAAAGAGATAGAAGCCGCAAATAAAATTGCCCAATTTTATCAAGTTGAACACTTGTATTTAGATTTAGCAAAAATCTTCACTTATAGTAATTGCTCATTACTACAACATTCAGATAATGAGATTCCCCACGAATCGTACAATGAGCAATTAAATAAAACAGATGGCAATCCTGTTTCTACTTATGTGCCTTTTAGAAATGGTTTATTTTTATCTAGCGCTGCTAGCATTGCCCTTTCTAAAGGCTGTAATATTATTTATTATGGTGCTCATAGTGATGATGCAGCTGGAAGCGCATATCCTGATTGTAGTAAAGTTTTTAATAATGCGATGAACCAAGCTATTTATGAAGGCAGTGGCCATCAATTGGAAATCAAAGCCCCTTTTGTTGAAATGACCAAAGCAGATATTGTTAAAATCGGTCTTTCATTAGGCGTACCTTATCAATTAACTTGGTCATGTTACGAAGGAAATGATACCCCTTGCGGCACATGTGGTACTTGTATTGACCGCCAAAATGCTTTTTTGAAAAATGGAATCAAAGATCCATTATTAGGAGCTAACTATTAAGAAGTAAAGACTTTTTTAAAAAATTTTATAGTGACAAT